>Ga0172377_10001420_pt1 | contig 24134 bp, 21 predicted proteins | sample Pumphouse3metaG_FD_119749 | JGI IMG/M metagenome (GOLD analysis project Ga0172377, IMG submission 119749) | Leachate microbial communities from a municipal landfill in Southern Ontario, Canada - Pumphouse #3 metaG | ecosystem: Engineered > Solid waste > Landfill > Unclassified | place: Canada... | reverse complement strand
GTTGTGCTACATTCAGGTTGTGCCGCGTTCATTTGTGACAAACACGATATTACCTCAATAATGTTCAGGCAGAGCCGAAAAACTATGACCCCGCCCAAAGGACGGGGTTTTACAGAATAAAATCAGAGCGTTGGACAAGCATCATTGAAATCCCATAGAAAATCGGGAAACACGAAATTTTGTGCGAGGCTCTGAACTTATATTTTTTAAACTTCCCCTCGGCAGGAATAAATACTTTCCTTGTGTTTACAAACGTTAAATTACTGCTATATTAGGGTTTTTGAAAAACCTATAATATAAGGATGTTTTTGGTATGTCTAAATTAATGCTCGGCATCCCCAAGGGGAGCCTGGAGGCAAGCACCGCGGAAATGTTTGCCAAGGCGGGATATAAAATTTCAATCAGCTCGCGTTCGTATTACCCGACGATAGATGACGATGAAATCGAATGTATGCTTATCCGGGCCCAGGAAATGTCCCGTTATGTCGAAAAAGGCATTCTCGACTGCGGCTTGACCGGGCATGACTGGATAGAGGAAAACGGTTCGGACGTTGCCGAAGTCGCGGAACTGGTTTACGGCAAAGTTGGACGCAAGCCCCTGCGTTGGGTTCTGGCTGTTCCGGAAAATTCCGATATTAAAGAGCCGAAAGACCTTGAGGGCAAACTGATCGCCACCGAAGCCGTCGGCATGACGGAACGCTATCTAGCACGGCACGGCGTTAAAGCAACAGTCGAATTCAGTTGGGGGGCCACCGAAGTAAAACCGCCTATGCTGGCCGACGCGATTGTCGAAATTACCGAAACCGGTTCTTCGCTGCGGGCCAACAACCTGAAAATTATCGACACGCTCTGTGAAAGCACGACCCGCCTTATCGCCAATAAAGCGGCAATGAAAGACGCTTTCAAAAAGAACAAAATCGAAAAGATCGCGATGCTTCTGCAGGCCGTCCTCGCGGCGGAAGGCAAAGTCGGCCTGATGCTGAATATCCATAAATGCGATCTGGACAAGGCGCTTGAAAAACTTCCGGCGCTGGAGCGCCCGACGATTTCGCCGCTGGCGGAAGACGGCTGGGTCGCGGTTTCCACGATTGTCGACGAATATGTGGTGCGCGATCTTATCCCGGAACTTATCGCCTGCGGCGCGACCGGAATCGTCGAATTTCCCCTCAATAAAATAGTCCTGTAGCATATCGGGGCAAGACGGATCGGGGCCTGAAAATAAATTTTCATTTCCCGCCCGAATTTTTGTTTGAAAAAATTGCTTTTTTGAGCTAAAGTGCTACTATATATTTATTGTATGGCTTTTTATTTGTCCGTAGCGGCAAGGGATGTTTCTTAACTTCAGAATATACAGAAAGGTATCATGGCTCAGGAAAAGCAAGTCATTTATGACGAAAGCAAAATTCAGACTTTAAGCTCTCTGGAGCATATCCGTCTCCGTCCCGGCATGTATATCGGCAAGCTCGGCGACGGCTCTCACCCTGAGGACGGCATTTATATTCTGGTTAAAGAAATCATCGACAACAGCATTGACGAATTCATCATGGGCTCCGGTCGCCGGATCGACGTAACCCAGTCTGACCAGAATATCGTGATCCAGGACTTCGGACGCGGCATCCCGCTCGGCAAGCTCGTCGAGTGTGTTTCCGTTATCAATACCGGCGGCAAATACAACAGCGACGTCTTCCAGTTTTCCGTCGGCCTGAACGGGGTCGGCACCAAGGCGGTAAACGCGCTTTCCGACGAATTCAAGGCGCGTTCAGTAAGGGACGGGAAATTCCGGGAAGTCTGCTTTGAGCGCGGCGTAATCGTCGACGACCAGGAAGGCAAAACCGATGAGCCGACCGGAACCCGGATAAGTTTTGTTCCCGACAGGGAAATGTTTCAGAATTTCAAATTCCGCCCGGAATTCCTGGTTAAACGCATGTGGATGTACGCTTATCTGAACAGCGGACTGTCTCTTTACCTGAACGGCGCGCGTTATTATTCGAAAAACGGCTTGAAGGACCTGATCGAAGTCGAGATCGAAGACGACAAGCTTTATGAAATAATCGCGTTTAAAGGAAAAACCATTGAGTTCGCATTGTGCCATACGGATAACTACGGCGAAAAATATTTTTCCTTCGTCAACGGGCAGTATACCAACGACGGCGGTACTCATTTGTCGGCTTTCCGGGAAGGCGTTCTCAAGGCCATAAATGAATTTACCGGTAAAAGTTACCAGGCCGCCGACGTCCGGGACGGGATGGTCGGGGCCATTTCAATAAAGCTCAAGGAACCGATTTTCGAGTCCCAGACCAAGAACAAGCTCGGCAATACCGATGTCCGCTGGCCAATCGTTGACGCGGTTCGCAAAAATATCGTCGATTACCTCCACCGCAACCTCGAAGAAGCCGAAGTCGTCATTGACAAAGTCGTCCGCAACGAAAAGGTGCGCCAGCAAATCCAGGCGGTAAAAAAACAGTCCAAGGAAAAAGCCAAACGCATGTCCCTGAAGATTCCCAAGCTCAAGGACTGCAAATTTCATCTCGGCGACAACTCCAAACGCGGAGAGGAAACCATGCTTTTCCTTACCGAGGGACAGTCGGCGACCGGTTCCATGGTAAGCTGTCGCAACGTTTATACGCAGGCGATCTTTTCGCTCAAGGGCAAACCGTTCAACTGCCACAATGAGACTTTCGAAAAAGTCTACCGTAACGAGGAACTTTATTATATCATGCAGGCGCTCGATATCGAGGACGATATTGACAACCTGCGCTACAACAAGGTTGTAATTGCCACCGACTCGGACGTGGACGGGCTGCATATTCGCAACCTGCTGATAACGTTTTTCCTGACGTTCTTTGAACAACTGGTGCTGTCGGGTCATTTGCATGTCCTCGAAACCCCGCTTTTCAGGGTCAGGAACAAGAAAGAAACGGTTTATTGCTACGACGAGGAAGAACGCGACGCGGCAATGGGAAAGCTCGGCAAAGCCAACCTTGAAGTAACCCGCTTTAAAGGGCTCGGAGAAATTTCCCCGGAAGAATTCGGGCAGTTTATCGGCGAAGACATGAGGCTGCAAAGCGTGAGCATCGACCACATGCGCAACGTTCCGGAAATGCTGGAATTTTATATGGGCAAGAATACCCCTGAGCGCAAAGAACATATTATGGCGAATCTGGTTTAAATAATGTCAAAAGAAGCAGAAAAAGAAAACATTCAGGCCGAAGAAACGGCACCGGCAACCGAATTTGACGAGCAGGAGCTCCAGGAAGTCGAAGAGATTGAAGACGCCGAGGCGCTGGCGGAAGGCGAGTCCGAAGCGTCGAACGTTGAAAATGAAGGCAACAGCTATATCCGTCAGATGATGGAGCAGAACTTTATCGAGTATGCTTCCTATGTCATAAAAGAACGCGCCATTCCCGATGTTGACGACGGCCTGAAACCAGTTCAGCGCCGTATTTTGTGGTCGCTGTTCCGCATGCATGACGGCAAATTCCACAAAGTCGCCAATGTCATCGGGCACAGCATGCAGTACCACCCGCACGGGGACGCCTCTATCGGCGGCGCCCTGGTCGTTCTGGCTAATAAAGAGTATTTTATTGACCGCCAGGGTAACTTCGGAAATATTTTTACCGGGGACATGGCCTCCGCGGCCCGTTATATCGAGTGCCGGCTTTCGCCGCTCGGCCTGGAAGTGCTCTTCAACAACGATATTACTGAATTCATTGATTCTTATGACGGACGCAACCGGGAACCGGTCGTCCTGCCCGTGAAAATTCCCTCCCTGCTCATGCTCGGCACCGAAGGCATCGCGGTCGGCATGTCCACCCGCATATTGCCGCACAATTTCTGCGAACTTCTCGAAGCCCAGATAAGCGTACTCCGGGGAGAGGATTTCGAGCTTTATCCCGATTTTCTGCAGGGCGGCTCAATGGATGTTTCCGAGTATGAGGGCGGCAACGGCAAAATCAAGCTGCGCGCCAAGATTGAACGCGACGGCCGCAAGCTGATTATCCGGGAAATTCCCGCCGTTACCACGACCGAAAGCCTGATCGCCTCCATTGAGCGGGCCGTTGAAAAAAACAAGATTAAAGTCGCTTCCATAAATGACTATACCGCTGAAAACGTCGAAATAGAAATTGTTCCGACGCGCGGCCAGGATCCCGCGAAAATGCTTAAAGCGCTTTATACCTATACGGACTGCTCCGTTTCGGTATCCTGCAACATGATGGTTATCCGCGACGGCCTGCCGGTTCAGATGGACGTAAACAGCGTTATCAGGCGGAATACGGAAAAGCTGCTTGAATACCTCCGCCGGGAACTGGAAATCGAACTCGCCCGGCTGGAAGAACTTTTCCATTCAAAAACACTGGCGCAGATCTTTATAGAAAACCGCATCTATAAACGCATCGAGGAATGCGAATCGTTTGAAAAGGTCATGGCCGCGATTTATGAAGGCCTTGAACCCTTCCGCGACAAACTTAATCGCGACGTCAACGACGAAGACATCCAGAAACTCCTGGCTATCCCGATCCGCCGCATCTCCCTGTTCGATATCCTGAAGAACCAGAAGGAACTGGAAGATATTCTCAGCCAGATCGAGGAAGTCAACAAAAATCTCGGACGTTTGAAAAAATACGCTGTCGACTACCTGAAAGACCTGCTCAAAAAATACGGGGACATGTTCCCGCGGCGTACGGAAATAGAACAATTCAAGAAAATCGACCCAAGGGCCGTCGCGCTGAATAATATCAAGGTCGGCTGGGACCGGAAAGACTGCTATATCGGCACCAACGTAAAAAGCGACGATGTGGTTACCTGTAATGAGTTCGATCATCTCCTGTGCGTTGAGCGCAAGGGTAATTATAAAGTCATCAACATCCCGGAAAAGATTTTCATTGACCGTCTCTATGACTTCCGGAAATTTGACAACCAACTGGAATTCGGCATTATTTACAAGGAAAACAAGAGCAATAAATATTATGTCAAACGCACGGTTATCGATAAATTCATCGTTGATAAAACCTACCGCCTTTGCCCGAAAGGATGCCGGTTGGAACTGTTGACCCCTCGTTCCGATTCGATATATACGATTATTGAAGAATTGAAACGCGGAACGAAAAGCACGGAAATCAACTTAAAGGAATTTCCGGTGCGTTCGCCCAAGGCAAGGGGATTGCTGCTCAGTTCCAAACCGATTAACAAGATAACGCATTCGCGCTACCTGACGGAAGAAGAGTTGGCGGCGTATGAGGACAACAATGGCGAACCGCCGGAAACGGACGCGCCGGAAACCGGGGAACAGCTTGACGATAATGTCAGGATAGAAGCCGAAACGGAAAATATTACCGACGCGGCAGATGTGCCGGAGGAAAAAACCGAAACGGAAAAGAAAAACGAAAAAACGAAAAAGCCTGACAAAAAGAAAGTTGTCGAAAAGCAGGAAAAACAGCCGGAGCCGGAAGAACCGGAGAAAGCAGAAATCGAAGAAAAAGCGCCGGAAAAGAAAAGCGAAACCAGACCGCGCAAAGCAAAAAAACCGGAAATCGAAGAAAAAGCTGTTCCGGAAAAACAGGACGAAGATTTAAAACCGGAGAAAAAACCCTCTGTAGAAGAACCGGAAAAACAAAAACCCGGTAAAAAATCGGAGCCCGAAGAAAAACCAAAAGCAGAAAAGGCGCCGGGGAAAGAAAGTTCTCCGCAAGCAGAAGCAGAAGTTGAGAAGAAACCTGAAGAAGGCTCGACGCCGGAAGCCAAAAAGAAAGACTCCGGAAACGATAATGAATGGGGTATAATTCAACCGGAATTCGGCTTTTAAAAAAACAACTTGCCTTTTGACGGGATAAACGGGATATTCTGTTTTAACTTTTGCCTGATTGTTTACAGCTTTAAGTAGCGCCGAGTCTCGATGAGACCGGCGACATGAAACGTTAAAAAGCCGTACAATGTTGATTCTTGCCGCTTTCATCGAAAACCGGCCTACTTAAAAGAACCAGGAATCTTAAAGGCGGATATAAACTCTGCCGGTCACGGTGCGAGGCCGCACTCGTGACTACTGAAAAATCCCGGCGGAACGGATTACGTTCACGGCTATAAAATCCGGTTTTCTTTTTGATCGGCTTTGTCAATCTCCGAGACGGTTGTATATTTTCTGTATGAAGAAATCATTATCACATTTGCCGGAAGACAAACGGGACGAACTCCGGGCGGTTACCGGGATCATTACCGAAATGATCGACGCCGAATTCATTATCCTCTTCGGCAGCTATGCCCGCGGCGACTGGGTTGAGGACAGATATGTCGGTGATGACGGGATTCTTTACGAATACCAAAGCGATTATGACCTGCTTATTGTCGTGAACGATCTTCCGAAGTACCACTACAAGGGCTGTCGTAACAAAATTAAAAGAAAAGCCCGCATGATAGCGCACTGCGCTACCCGTCTGAGTATCATCATGCACAGTGTCGAGGAAGTCAAAGCGGCGATAAAACGCAGGAATTATTTCTTCTGTGATATAAAAAAAGAAGGAATACAACTTTATTCGTCCAGGCGTTTCCGGCTTCCGGCGGTAAAGGAACTCAACCTTAAACAACGCCTGGGTAATGCCGAACGAGATTTCAGGAACTGGCTTGAAAGCGCAGAAAGTTTTTTTGACGGTTTTGAATATAAATTGGCTAAAAATGATTATAAAATTGCCGCCTTTTTACTTCACCAGGCGACAGAATGTTTTTACCATACGGTTTTATTGGTATTTACCGGTTATAAAGCCAAACTGCATGATCTCGAAGAGTTAGGCATGCAGATTGACCGCCTCAGTCCTGAATTCAAAGAGATTTTCCCGAAAAACACGGATGAGGAAAAACGGCTTTTCAAACTTTTAAGAAGCGCCTATGTCGGAGCCAGGTACGATATGGGTTACAAAATAACCCAAGAGGAATTAGAATACCTTGCCGAACGGGTAAAACTACTTCAGGCAATAACAGAAAAAGTCTGTAAAGAAAAGATAAAAAGTATTGAGACGAGTTTGTAGTCCCGCTTTTAAGCGGAATTTTTTGAGACCACATTCCGCCTGACGGCAGGACTACAAACACATAAAAATTACTTGTTAAGGGTGCGCTGATAAAATGATGTAAACTTATGTCGGGAGTTTTTTCTCACAAACGCGAATGTTGCTCAAGCGGGACGGTTGCCTTTCGCTACGCTCAGGCTCAGCCTACGTAGAGTGTGTTACATTGAACGGAGACGGCTCAAACTTTTTTGAGTATGACAAGTACATTATATCATCAGCACACCTCTTGATAATGATACTGTATTATTGGTTAATAACAAGTTAATGGCATTAAAACAACGTAAAGAATACTGTTTCCAAAACAAGCGTTGAAAGCGCGGATATCGTCAGCATCAGCAATAAAATATTTTTCTTCAGGGACACTGACGATATTTTCTGCAATTCCCCGGCTATTATCACCGCTACAAAAGCGCTGACAAACTGCCATATTCTTTCCGTCTCCATGTGGTAAACGAAGCCAATAATAACGATAAAGATAAAAACGGCAATACTGAATATGCTGTAGTTATCCCATGTTTCTATTTTGCTTACGGCAATATTTTTAACGTTGCGCAAAAAGAGAGCAATATTGTGAAAACCGGTATATATACAGAATGCCAGATAGTTTCCCCATATAACGTAAAAATACAAGTCATTAAATGTTTTGCCATGATATCCGGCGGCAACACTGGCCATAAATTGTTTTTCCAGTTTCTGCGCGGTCAGGAAACATTCCAACAGATTAAAACCGAAGATTAAATAGAGAAACAAAAGAAAGGAAAAAAAGCCGATTGCCGCAAAACAGGATATTTTTAGATAATTTAAAAAGTTTTCTTTGGATTGCAACATTTTGGCTAAAATACAAAGCGTCATAAGAAGCCCCAGAGGTATTCCGGAAAAACTGAAAAAAACCGTCACCCCCAGGAATAACCCGGCTAAAATTGAATTTATCAAAAGCTTCTTTTCCGCTCTCATTAAAAAATAAAGCGGCCAGAGAGCCAGCATAACAAATATCGAATCCAGGGTTACGCCGCCGTAAATAATTGTGTTTGGCATGAAAATAAAAATAATAACGCCGATAATTGCGGTATTAGAATCAAAAAATTCCCTTATCAGCAGATAAAGCGGAAAAATAGAAAAGCTTCCGATTATCAATATAGCCCAGCCGAATATATTTATATTCGCTTTAATCGCTTCCATCGCGGATACGCCCTTAATTGCGGCAACGGTTTTCAGTAATAATGCAAAGCCGGGAGGATAATGACTGCCGTTCATGCTCAATTTTATCATTCTCTCCGGATAAGTTTTAAGAAATTCAAAAACGTCTGTTATTAAAGGCACATCGAACAACACCGATTCTCCATCATAGCGAAGCAGTTCCGTTCCCATTTGACCGAAATCATGACGAAGCCAGGCAAACGAAGCTCTGATAATGACCGTAAATAAACACAGTAATAACAATTTTACACCCATTTTTTGATCGGATTCGATAAAACGGGAAAGCAAAAACAGAAACGCCGTTACAATAATCGCGGGAAGCAATAAACGAAAGGAAAAACAAGGTATGTAAAAAGAGTATAAAGGACTTACCGGAGGATGTAAATACATTATTCCGCGTCGGGTCAGCTTTATTCGTGCTGATTTTTCCCCAAGCGGCTTTATGGTTTTGTTTTCTATATCATAGTAAACAAGCGTCCTGTTTTCATCCAAAGAGTATGTTTCACCGGTTTTTTTATCCTTTATATAATATATTCCGGTATCGGCGTCTTTTACCGGGAGTGCAGTCGGATGGAGTTCTTCATAGGGCGTCAGCAGGGTTTTGTTAATAGCAATAATATCTATAACAAAAAATAACAGCGCTATCAGTCCGACGCCGATTATCCACTTGCAGATATTCTTTTTTTCATGGCCGGCATTCAATAATTTTATTCCGTTTTTATTTCGGTTTTGCCTTTTCTATAAATTGTTCTGCAAAATCTTCTGCCATCCAACCTTTAGTCATGCACGGCTAGGGACAGCCGTGGCTACACTTTTACATGTTGAGAAAACAGATGTAGCCGCCCCTGTCCTCAGGGGCGTAGGGAACGTTGCATAAGAGTTAAACTCTGAAATTCCATTAACCTCTCCTGCTCCCCTATGAGGGGCTTTTTCAATGCCGGGTTCTTTGAACCCGTTTTTTACTTATAAAAAAGATAAATTGTGAAATAAAAAAGCGGCGCGTTAAAAATAAAACTATCCAGCAAATCATATACTCCGCCCATTCCGGGAATAATCGCTCCGGAATCCTTCACGCCGCAAATCCGCTTTAATGCCGACTCTGATAAATCTCCCGCAAACCCACCCAGAAACAGCATAATACCCATTACAACCGCAAGAAGTGCGGATTCCTTAAATAAGTAATTATACAGGAAAAAGCTTATTAATACCGAACAGATCAATCCCCCGATAGTTCCTTCCCATGATTTTTTAGGACTTATTGACGGGACTATTTTATGGTTTTTACCTTTTAATATCCGGTTGGACAGCATTCCGGTTACATAAGCAAAGGTATCACCGCTCTTGGTAACGGCAACCATGTACAACAGTAATCCAGCTCCGGCGGTATTGTAAAAATAAATTTTACTAAGAAAGAATATCGGCAGAAATCCCATTAAATACGCTCCGAGCGATACAGGAATTTTTTGCAGAAGTTCCGTTTTTCCGTTATTAAACAATAATTTACCCCAGCATATCATTACAAACACAGCCGTCGGCAGTAAATGATATTCTCCAGGCAGAAAAAATACGGTAATCACTGATAATGCGCCAAAAAAAGCGCTTAATTTCTTAAAAGCGCGATAACCTTTTTTCTCGAACATTCCGCAAACTTCATAAGTGGCTATAAAAGCCCCGGCCGCAAACAACAGCAATAATATGTGCGTTCCGATTTCTTTAACAAAAATTACACAGCAGAATAACCCGACTAATATAATCCAGCTTATCAACCTTAAAAAAAACATCTCATCTTCCTTATTTTCTGCCGCCGAAACGCCTTTCCCTTTTTTTACAGCTTTCAACCGCTTTAATAAATTCATCCCTGCCAAAATCCGGCCATAATACGTCGCTTATATATATCTCACTATAAGACAACTCCCATAAAAGAAAATTACTTAAACGAAATTCGCCGCTCGTCCTGATTATTATATCCGGATCAGGAATTTCCGGATCATATAAATTATCAGCAAATAAATCTTCCGTTATATCATTCGGAGCAAGCGCTCCGGCGGCGACTTTCCGGCAAAGTTTCTTAGCCGCGTCGACTATTTCCGCCCTGCCTCCGTAATTCAAGGCAAAAACTAAAGTTCCTGTTTTATTTTCGGCGGTGACTTCAACTGCTTTCTCTATCTTTTTAACTGTTTTTTCCGGAAATTCGTTAATTCTGCCGATAGTTTTAAGTCTTATGTCACGTTTTTGGAGTTCCGACAGATTACTGTCTATAAATTCTTCCAGCAAATTCATTAAGCCGTTTATTTCTTTCTCTGAACGTTTCCAGTTTTCCGTACTGAATGCATACAAGGTTAAATATTTTATACCAAGTTCGTTGCTTGTCTTTATCGCTTCTTTGACAGCATCAGCCCCGGCCCGGTGCCCCTGAAGATGAGGCAGGCTTCTTTTTTTAGCCCATCGTCCATTACCGTCCATTATAATAGCGACGTGCCTGATACCATTACTTTTCTCCATAGAAATAATCCTCTATTACCAAACACAGGAGATGATAAACCCCGACATGTTTTTCCTGGATCAGGAAAGTTTCTTTTTCCGGTATCCTGATAACGCAGTCCGCCAGCCCGGCGCAAATTCCGCCGTCTTTGCCAGTCAGCAATATTGTCGTAACTCCTTTAACTTTAGCTGTTAAAAAACATTTCTTCACATTCTGGGCATTGCCGCTGGTAGAAATACCAATTAGGACATCGCCTTTTCTGGACAGAACAAAAAGTTGCTGCGCAAAGACCATTGAAGCATCGACGTCATTGGCAAAAGCCGTTGAAAACGAAGGATGCGAAGTAAGGGTGACGGCTCTAAGGCCATACTCAAGTTTATTTGCCAGGTCTTTTCCACATTCCGTAAACTTTTCAAACTCAGCTTTTAGTCCGGGCAATAATTGACGGCGGCACTTAAAGCTTTTTAGTAATTCGCCGGCAATATGTTCACAATCTGAGGCGCTGCCGCCATTGCCGCATAAATATAAGATTTTATCATCGGCAAAAGCTTCAATTATAATTTCCGCCGCTCTTCTTACTGAAGGAACTATTTCTTCGAGTTCCGGAAATCTTTTTAAAAAATCCTTTATATAATTTTCCATTATTAAAACCTCGTGGATTGATATTTTACCAATATGGCATAATTTAGCTTTTGTTATTGGTTTTTACCAGTTAAAAAGGAATTTTACCTGTTTACAAGACTGTTAATAAAAAATAGATAAAATATTAATAACTTTGGATTGTTTATAAGAATGGATTTAGGCACAAATTTTTAAACATGCTTATGAATAGTAAAAAAAATAAAAATTTCTGCTTTATTTCTGCTTTATTAACAAAATTAACAGGCTATAATAAGAATAATAAATTTTCTTTTTAGATACATTTTAAAGATAAATATAAAAGCTGTTTACAATTCAGGAGGACAAGATGAAACTTACCGTCAAACGCGAAAGCTTTATTCAAGCTATACAGAAAGTAATCAATATAATCGGAAGCAGATCTACTTTACCAGTCCTTGCCAATATTCTTCTTGAGGCCAAAGACAAAAGTTTAACCCTGACAACTACTGATCTTGAAATCAGAATAACTAATTCGCTTGATGCTGAAGTTGAACGGGAAGGTAAAACTACCATTCCGGCAAAAAAACTTGCGGCCCTGGTTTCACGTTTTTTAGCGGATGATGTTCAACTTGACTGCAACGAAAACCATCATACTACAATAAAGTGCGGGACTTCGGTTTTTAAAATTCTGGGCTTAAGTGATGAGGATTTTCCACCGGCAGCTGACTTTCCGGCGGAAACGCATATAAAGTTCAAGGAAACTGACTTTAAAAAGATGCTTGACAGGATTTCTTATGCCGTAAGCCTTGACGATACTCGTAAAGTGCTTCACGGAATTCTTTGTTCCGTTAAGGAGAATACGGTAACAGCAGTTGCGACGGACGGAAAACGCCTGGCTTTGGTTGAGAAAGTTCCGGAAGAATTCAAAGGCAGCGAAGGGGATACTATTATTCCTCTCAAAGCCGCTAATGAGGTCAAACGGATACTTGAAAACAATGATGCTACGGTTCATTTGGAATTCGGCGAAAAACAAGCTTGTTTCAGAACCGACAAAGTTTGTCTGACGACAAAACTTATTGAGGGTAATTATCCGAATTACCGTCAGGTTATCCCGGTAAGTTTCAATAAAACAGTGGATATTCCGGCAGCTGTTCTGCTGGCAAAACTTGAACTGGTTTCGTTGGCTCTGTCGGATGATTCGAGTTATGTTATCCTTACTTTCGATGAAGGCAAACTGAATCTCCAGGCCTCAAGCTCGAATGTTGGAGAAGGCAGTGATTACCTTGATATTGATTATAATGATACGCCGATCAATATTTCGTTTAACCCTAATTTCCTCGCCGATCCTTTAAAACATTGCGATGCCGACAAAATACAGGTAAAACTCAATGACGGATTCAGTCCGGTTGCGCTTGAAGCCAGCGACGGTTTCCTTTATGTGATTATGCCGATGCGGAACCGTTAGGGGCGTGATGGAGTTGTTTAATGATAAAACGTTTACTATTAAACAACTTTAGAAACTATAAAAACGCCGAAATAACATTTTCTTCCAGGAATATAGTTTTCAGCGGCCGGAACGGGCAGGGAAAAACCAATCTGCTTGAAGCGCTTTTCTTTCTCAGCGTTCTGCGGTCGTTCCGCACTTCCAAAACCGGAGACCTTAAAAAAATAGGCTCTAATTCTTTCTATGCCGCCGCTGACGTCAGGAAAAAAAAGTGGTCGGAATTTCTGGAAGTTAAATATGGCGAGGGCGCTAAACGCCGGCTCAGTATTGATTCATCCCCGGTATTGAAAGCCAGTGAATTCATAAACCAGATACGCGCGGTGGTATTTTCTCCTGACGATATCAATATCGTAAGTTCTAATTCCGGGATCCGAAGAAGGTTCATGGATATGCTTATTTCCGTAATAGACCCTTTTTACCTTAACGCATTAAGGGATTACGGAGCCGCTTTAAAGAATCGTAACGCCCTTCTCAGGGATAATAAAGCCGATTATATGTCCATGGACGCTTACGAGGAAATAATGGCTGAAAATTGCTTTAAAATAATAGACGAGCGTAAGAAATATATTAATATCCTGGTTAAAGAGGTTAACAGGCTGCTTTCGGAAATGGATAACGAGAATGTTTTCAATATTCGTTACCGGGCGGAAATAAAAAATATTTCAACGGATTTTTTCAGGGAAAAGTTTAAAAATGAGCGTTCCCGTGATTTTAAACGCGGATTTACCGGGTTTGGTCCGCAGTCTGATGAATTTGAACTTTTCTTTTCAAATAAAATGATGCGTAATTTTGCTTCTACCGGGCAGTGCAGATTGATATCTTTATGTTTAAAAATGGCTAAATTGAACATTTTATGTGAGAGTGATTGTTCTGACCTGGAAAATGTTCTGGTCTTGGTTGATGACGTTACCGGCGAGCTTGATGAGGTCATGCGCAATATGTTTTTTAAAGTGATAAGCCGGGCCGGACAGGCGTTTTTTACTTTTACGGAAAAGCCGGATTTTGATTTTTTTAAAGACTGCGAATACTATAATATAGTTAACGGGGAGGTAAAGAAAACATGAAGGCAATAAGCGTTGAACAAATGCGTGAACTCGACCGGCGTACGATTGAGGAGGCGGGGATTCCGGGATTTGTGCTGATGGAAAGGGCCGGGTTCGGCAGCGGTGAGAAAATAATAGAATTTCTGGAGGACAGGATTAATGGAGAGCACGTGAAGCGGTTTGTTATTCTTGCCGGTAAAGGCAACAATGGCGGAGATGCCTATGTTGCGGCCAGATATCTTTATGAAAATACGGATATGGAAGTAATAATTTATTCGGTTTGTGATCCTGATGAACTCGGAGATGATTCTAAAAAACACGCTCTTTTAATCATAAACAAAGTCGATTACAGCGTAAAGAAAAAATTAACGGATAAGGACTTCAGGCAGGGAGACGTTATTATAGACGGTCTTCTTGGAACAGGTATAAAAGGGGCCTTGAAAAAACCTTATGATAACTGGATAGAAACGGTTAATTCTGTTCCGGCAACAGTTATTTCGCTTGATATACCGTCCGGTTTGAATGGAAACGACGGTTCTTTTAATAAACATTGCATAATGGCTGATATGACGGTAACAATGGCATTGCCGAAAACGGGACTGGTTTGCGGTGACGGTCCGGATCATTGCGGATTGCTGCGTTGCGTGGATATTGGCGTTCCGCAGGAATATATAGACGAAACTGAAAGTAATTTTACGGTTTGTTTCGCTTGCGACGCCAAAAAATCTTTACCGCGTCTGCCAATGAGATCATATAAAAACAGTGTCGGATCAGTTTTGGTTATCGGCGGAAGCAAAGATTATTATAGGGCGCCTTTTCTTTCGGCGCTGACGGCGCAGCGGGCGGGGGCCGGAATGGTTATTGCCGCGGTTCCTGAATCAATGGCAATAATCCCGGAGCTGACTTTATCGCTGATAGTAAGGAAAATAAAAGATAACGGTTCCGGTTATTTTGGTTTGCAATCCCTGGAGCAGTTGATGCCTTTAATTGAGAAAAGCGATGCCGTTGTGGTTGGGCCTGGAATCGGGACTGAACGTGATACGTTTCTTTTTCTGCGAGAAATTTTAAAGGTTCAGAAACCCTTGATCATTGATGCCGACGCGTTGAATATAATAGCCGAATCCCCGGAAATATACCGCAAAAAAGACTCGAACATATTAACGCCTCATCACGGTGAAATGAAGCGTCTTCTGGAAGCTTTTGAACTTGAACATTTCAACGATAAGAGCCGGGCGGAAAAAGCCGAAGCGCTGGCGGAATGTCTTGATTCAATCATCGTTTTCAAAGGAGCCAGGACGATCACAGCTTCTCCTGACGGTCAGATAACTGTTAATGCTTCAGGTTGTCCGGCCTTGGCGACAGCCGGCAGCGGCGACAGCCTTACCGGATTAATAGCGGCTTTCAACGCGACCCAACGGGAAGATTATTACAATTCGACCGCGGCGGCGGTGTTTGTACACGGGATGACCGGGGAAATAAGTCCGTTCGGAAATAGGGGATTTATAGCCGATGATATTCATATGCTGGTACCGGAGGCAATGTTGAGAATCTCGCCGTTTGCGTGAAATAATTAAAGACGATTTCCGCAATTATCACAGAATATTGCATCCGCATCATTTAATTCACTGCAATGTTTACAGGAAACTGATTTCTGGATTGAAGAACCGCATTCATTGCAGAACTTGGCTGAAGATTTATTAGGAGCATTGCATTTCAGGCAACGAACTATTTCCGAATCCGTTCCGGGCATATTTAAATTATGACTGATGTTTTTAGCAACGTTGCCGACCGCATCACGGGTTTCATTTTCAAAATAGTTGCTGATTGGTTTTAAAAAGGCCAATTTTGTGACAACGACGCCAAACCCCACCATTGGCAACCCAATAAAGGCACACCAGAAATTTTTTGGCGGCAGGTGGGTTCCAAAAGAGCTGAAAAAACTAACAAGGCCGACAACTAAAAATATCCCACCGATAAAAATTAAAACAGGGCCTGTTATTCGAAGTTGTTGTTTCATTTTTTCCATCTCTTTATTTTTTCTTATAAAATTCCCGGAATTCCTTAATTAATTCGATGCCTTTTTCTTCTTTTTCGCGGAGAAATGAGGCGAATCCGGCGAGGCGGTCACAAAAAGCGGAATCGACGACATGTTCCACTTTACAGGCAATACTTTGTGCTTTCGAAGCCGGGCAGCCAAGAATTTTAGCGTAAAAATCGGCCAGCACCGCATGGCGTTTATCCAGTTCGCGGGCAATTTTTTCACCTTCTTCCGTTAAAGAAACATTTTTGCGGACATCATAATTTATAAGTTTCTTTTCAGCGAGTTTTCGCATTGCTTCGGTTACGGACGGCATGCTGTTTGAAAGCCTTTCCGCTATCGATTTAACATGCGCGTGGCCGTCGCTCATGCTTAAATCATAGATGGTTTCCAGATATATTTGCTGTTTAAGGCTTATATTTTTAAATTTTTCCGCCATAATTTCCTCGATTTCGGAAACAGTTACAATACAATAAAATACTAGAATATCGGTGTTTTTCAAGTTTTGCCGAAAAATAACTTAATGGCGTCAACTGGTAATTTACGGAAGCCGGTTATATTTTAGGAAAGTCGCGCATTATTCTTAAAATTTAACTTTTGAACTTGATAAATGACAGACAATTTTAATATAACGGAAGCGCCCGGTTTGCTTGAATATCTGGAAAGTTTCGTAACTCCGCGGCGCAGGGAGCTTATAGAAAAAGTCCTGTCCGCCAGAACCCGGTATTTGTCGGTTGTTATCGAAGATATCTGGCACTCGCCGAATGCCAGCGCGGTTATTCGCAGCTGTGAATGTTTCGGAACCCAGGATATGTATGTGATAGAAAACCACAAGCAGTTCAAGACTAATACAAAAGTGGTGCAGGGATCCGCAAAATGGATAAACCTGAGACGCTTTAACGAGAAAACAGCGAACAACACCGAAAGTTGTTTCAAATATTTACGCGGGGAAGGCTATGCGATAGCCGCAACGACGTTAAAAGAGGAAAAAGAACACATTCCCTTAAGCGAAATTCCTCTCGATCGGAAACTGGCGGTATGTTTCGGGTGCGAGGAAACCGGATTAAGCGATTTCGCGCACGAAAAAGCGGATTATTTTGTGAAACTGCCCATGTATGGATTTACCGAAAGTTTTAATATTTCGGTAAGCGTGGCGCTGGTTCTCCAAACTCTTTGTCAGCGGTTGCGGCAGGGTAATATTCCGATACAACTGACGGAAGCGGAAAAAGCTGAACTGCGCCTGGAGTGGATCAGGAAAAGCATAAAAAACAGCGGCCTGTTGATAAAGCGCTACTTGAAAGACAAACAGGAGTGATCACAGATGAAGGCCACATTTTCAAAAGGATTTAAATCAGGAAGGAATGGTAAACAAGGAACAACCGGAAGCCTTGCGGTCGAAAGTATAAGTTGTTTTCGCCCCGTTTTCCTTATTTATTTCAGCAATCAGGTAATCTGAAAAATCGGCGTTGCCGCTATCATAATGACGCAAGGCTTTTCTGATTCCCCCGGCGTTTTCAAATTCGATGCCGCTGGTAGATAATATTTGCTCTATAGTTTTAATGATTAACGTCTTTTTAAACTTATAAGCTTTAGACAGAACCCAAACCGTTTCGCACATAACAATATTATTAATGAATGCCGGGTTTATATCAGAGACGCGGTCAAGAATTTTATTTGCGACAGAAGCTTGCCGTTCATCATCCTGGACAAGATAGCGAACCAGAATATTTGTATCAATTCCAATCATTATCAGCGCCCTCGACGATAGCCTTTTCCATTTCTTCCAGAGAGACCGCCCGTTTGGGTTTCGGCAAGATTCCTTTTAGCGTGTTAATGCCTTGCTTTACCGGAACACCCTCAATATGCCCGTCGCTTCTGCTGAACAATTCGATCTTATCCCCAGGCTTAAGGTGCAGTTTTCGCCTGATTGAAACCGGCAGGGTCAATTGACCCTTGCTTGTCAGTGTTGCCAACATAATATGAAAATCCTTACTTTTGTGCCTTACTATAAAGTAAGATATATGGCGGCGGTAAAAAAATCAAGACTTCTTTTCAAATTTGATTATAATGTTAATAATCCAGAAGCGCTTTTTGGAATTTATCCAGGAAGATTTCGGCATGCCGCATTGTATTCTGCGGGGAAAAACTCAGACGCACCCCGGCATAGGCATCGTCTTTATTAAATCCCATCGCAGAAAGGGCGGCGGTTGGCTTGCCGGTTTCGGACAGGCAGGCGCTCCCGGCGGAAAAATAAACGCTTTCATCCGAAAGCATCCGCACCAGGATTCCGCTTTGATATCCAGGAACGATAAAATGCAGGATATACGGAGAAGCGGTTTCCGGCGGAATGGTAATAATGATTTTTTTATTGCCGGAAAGTTTTAAATTCGGCAACTCCCTGCGCAGAAAAGAGTTGATTTTATTAACCAGGTCGAGGTTTTTGGATTTGTCTTTATAAGCTTTTGTAACCCCGTCCGCCAAGGCAAGTACGGCGGCCGGTTCCGGGCGGCTTGTGGTATAGTATTCACTGCGGCATAATTTTAAATATTCCGCCAATTCGTTTACAAGCGGTTTCTTCCGGTTCAGCAATAATGCGCCGCCACCGGCGGAACCGATTTTGTGGCCGGAAACGCTGATAATATCCAGTTTAGCCTCAAGCCATGGGATTTCCAGTTTTCCGGCGGATTGGATGGTGTCGGACATAAAAATACTTTGCGGCGCTTTTTCGTCGATGACCCGGCGGATCGCCGGAAGGTCCTGAATTATGCCGGTTTCGCTTTGTACATGGTGAATGGCGGTCAACACTGTTTCCCGGTCAAGTTTTTCATAAAGGTCTTCGAGATCTATCCGCCCCTTTGATATTTTTGCTTCTCGAATCTCTACTCCCACGCGTTTGAGCGCGGCGGTCAACGCTGGATGTTCCATTGGGGACGTGACGATGTTTCCGTTTTTAAATCCCGGAAAATCCCCCAGCGGACAAAAAACCCCGGTACCGGAACAGCCCCAGTGAACGAAGGCGTTTTTACAGCCAAGGTCGCTTGCAAGCTGTTCTGCCGCAAGCTCCATTTTCTCCCGCAGTTTGTAAGCGAGGGAATGCGCGGCTTCCTGGTTTTCGTAAAAGCGCGCGGCGTAAGCGTAATAGCGGCCCAGTATTTTCGGGTCCGGCTGAAACGCGGCGGCATTATCGAAATATACTCTTAAGGTGCTTTTCATAAGCAGTAGTCTGTTTTGAGCTTTTACTATAATCTACGGTTTGTGGAAGAGCTGTCAAGTTGTGAAGCAGATCAATCATTGCTTTTCGAAAATAACTTTACCTTTCCGCCAGACTTTGCGGACACCTTCGGTAATGCGGTGCGGTTCGGCGAAAGTTGCGGCATCTTTGAATTTTTCAGGGTCAAAGAGGACGAGATCGGCGGAAAAACCTGTTCTTATCAATCCTCGTTTTTCCAGCCGGAATATCTGCGCGGGCAGAGACGTCATGCGCCTTATTGCTTTTTCAAGCGGCATGCCGTTTTGATAAAGCAGATTGCAGAAACGCGGCATTGAACCGAAACCGCGCGGATGTGAACGCCCTATCGAATAATCCGGGGGACGGGCGCTTTCGTCACTGCCGCAGACCGTGAATTCTTTCTGCATAATGCGAAGCATATTGTTTTCGTCCATGCCCCGAAAAGCCGCCAGTGCGCCGGCGGCGCCGGAGCGGAGGATGCGGGCGCATAATTCCGGCGGCCCAAGCCCGGATTTTTTTGTGATGGCGTCAAAAGTCAACCCGCAGAATTCTTCATATCCGTGAGCGGAAACCAGGCGCACAGTCCGCCAGCGTTCAGCGGAAAATTTTTCAAGAGCGGTTCTCAGTTTGGCAAATTCGTCGCCGTTCTGCAGCAATTCCTCCAGTTTAATATCGTCCATATCATCGTAAGGCGCGGGCAGGATTACGCTTAAATGGGTCATTGATTCAGTATAAGGGTAACGGTCGGCGCTGATTTCGAGCCCGTGGTTTTCGGCTTCTTTCAGGAGCGAAAAAACTTCATCGATTTTGTGCCGGTTGGCGGCTCCCGAAATTTTTAAATGGCTGATATGAACTCGCCGCAGGCTTGCCTGCAGGGCGGAATCGAAAGTTTCAATCAGGGATTCGCAGATTTTGTTTCCTTCGCTGCGCAGGTGAGTGGTATAGATGCCGCCATATTCCGCCACCGTTTTCAGGAATTCCGTCAATTCTTTCGGGGTTGCGAATTTGCCGGGAACGTAAAGCAGTCCGGTCGAAAACCCGATCGCGCCCTGTTTGAAACATTGCGCCAGGGAATTCCGGAGGGCGGCGGTTTCGCTTGCGGTGAGTTCGTGTTTTTCGTAACCGCAAAGCGAGGCCCGGAGAGTATTGTGTCCGGCCAACGGAATGATATCGACTGCCGGGGAGCGTTTTTCAAGTTCCGCCAGATAGCCGTTCAGGTCAGTCCACGTGATTTTTACGTTGTAATGGCGGTGCAGATCCTGTAAATGTTCGCGGTTGAGATCGGATACCGGGTAAAGCGACAAACCGCAATTGCCGATGATCTCGGCGGTAATCCCCTGCGATACCTTGCCGGTTGCTTCGGGAGCGGCCAGAATCGACACGTCTGAATGCGAATGAACATCGATGAAACCCGGCGCCAGCGCCGAGCCTTCGGCGTCAAATACGCAGTCGGACGGAACGGTCAGATCATCCGGGGTGCAGAGTTTTATCAACCCGTCAGAACACGCAACCGTCCCTTTGAACGGTTTATTGCCGCTGCCGTCATAGATTAAAGCATTTTTGATTACCAGTTTCACAAACGTTTCTCTGTCAGATTTTGAAATCAGCCCTGAATCAATGTACTGCGGATTTTATTTTTTTCGAATTGAAAAAAACGGAAAGTTCTTTCAAACCGTAATCGCCTGTATGGCTGAACCGTAATTGCTCAAGTCCGTCAATGCCCAGACCAGCGCGTCCATGCGGTCGGGACTGGATTTGGCCGTCGCGGGATTATAGGAACACATCTGCTCCTCCAGTTCCGCGAACGAACCGGCATGATGGACTTTGCCCTGTTCGTAAAGCGCGGCGATCGGTTCGGCCCGGATGATCTTACCGCGCGCGGCGCGGACGGTTTTACATGGAATATCCGGGGCGACCCGGCGAAGGTTGGCAATGATCAGGTCGCCGCCGTTGTTGACTTCGGCAACGACCCGGTCAGCCTGGTGTTTTTTATATTCGGCGACGACGGCCTGCGCCCATTCCAGCGGCGTCCCGCGCAGAGACGCGTCGTTTAAAACGAAATAATTGTTGTCCCGGCTTCGGCCCGCGGCGACGATGCCGGTTTCGTCCGAAGCGCTGCCGGAACTGACCGCCGGGTCAACCCCGACGACAATTCTTGTCAGCGGCGGCGCTTCGGCGACCCGGTAAGCATCGATCATTGCGTGTTTCCACAGCGCGCCCTCGGTTTCCTCCAGCCAGCGCCCCTCCAGGAAGCGCTGCCGCTGGCGTCGGCTCAGGCCGGAAAGGGTTTCCTCGATGTAGCCGGCGGGCAGGTTTTCGGCGTTGCCGGAGGGATTCATCAGCATTGAAACATAATTTTCCGGGAAACGCAGGGGAGTTTTGTTTTCCGGGTCGATTTTATCGACGAAAAGCTTGTAACTCCAATGTCTTTTGCCGGAAGGGTTGCAGTCGAAATAGGCTTTGTTCTGCAAAGGCGTTTTCTGCGCCAGCCGGGTCAGCGCGGTGGTGATCGCCGGGTATGAAATTTCCGAACATTCATTAAAATACATGGTCGCGAATTCTCGCCCCAATATTTTATCGACCCGTTCGGCGCTGTCCAGGCCGCCGAACCAGATTTCGGAACCGTTCGGCAGTTTAATGAGCCCGTCAACCCGATTTTCTTTCCATTTCAGGCCCGGAAAACACAAACGCATCAGCTTCAGGAAAGTGTCGTTCCAAACCGCCTGCCGAACCGCGTTCGCCCGGAAACGCAGGACGGCATGCCGGGAGCCGGGGGTTTTGATCGCGCGTACAGTCAGCGCGTAAAGCAGGATAAAAGTTTTGCCCGAACGCGACCCGCCGAAAAGCAAAACATATTTAGCCGGGCCGCCCAGCAAGCGGATTGCGCGTGTCTGGTCATCAGTTTTTTTAAATGTTTTTCTTGCCATGTTTATAAGTCTTTTTCATCTTCATCCAGTTCCAGGTCGTAATCGTCGCCGTTTTGTTTTTCGCTCCACCTTTCCGGACAGCGGTTTTTCAGCCAGAAAAGCAGCGCGCGGACATCGGGGGCGATTTCCTTGCTGACGACGCGGCGTTTCAGGGTTTCGACCGGTTCCCCGGTTTTCTTGTCTATCAGGTCTTCCGAATAAATTTCCTTCTGCTTGAAACCGAGAGCGCGTTTCAGCAAAGCCGCCTCAGCCTGTTTTTCCGGCGCCAGATCCCGGCCTTTTTCAAAAGCCTCGCGAACGCGCGGCAGCTCTTCCATTAACTGTTCAAATTCGGCAATGCTTACATTGATTTTTTGGGCGGCCGCTTTCTTGTCCATTCCCAGTTCCGCGCACTGTTCGACCGCGAAAATTAAAGCGTTTATAAGTTTTTCAGGTTCCATATCTGCTCCGGTTAAATTTTAACGATATTTAGTTTTTTTACTTCAAATGGCTTTCCACCCTTGAGTGAAATGTCAACTTTTGCCGCTTCTTTTTTGCGGATGTGATTTGAATGCAGTGCATTAAATGGTAAACTATCATTTTAAACAATTACACGCACACGGTGATATATCATGAGTTTACTGGCAAAACAAATAGAAACGTATATGGCGGGCTCCTCCTGGATCAGGAAAATGTTTGAACAGGGTATGGAGCTGAAAAAAACTTACGGCGAAGAAAACGTTTACGATTTCAGCCTGGGCAATCCTGACCTGTCGCCGCCGGAAAGCGTCGGCGCGGCCCTGCACGGCATTGCCGATGACTCGTCCAAACCGTTTGCGCTCGGCTACATGCCGAACGCCGGATACCCGGAAGCCCGTGAGGCCCTGGCCGCGTACCTGACCAAAACCCAGAAAGAAGATATTCGGGCGAAAGACCTGCTCTTGACCTGCGGCGCGGCGGGCGCGATCAATGTTTTTTTCCGGACGGCGCTGGAACCCGGCGACGAAGTGGTCTGTCCCGCGCCTTATTTCGTGGAATACGGTTTCTATGCGGGTAATTTCGGAGCGGAACTGGTTCCGGTCAAATCCAGGGAAATGACTTTCGAACTTGACATTCCCGCAATGGAAAAAGCTTTCACCGCCAAGACCCGCGCAGTACTCGTCAATTCGCCCAATAACCCGACCGGACAGGTATACAGCCGGGAAGAACTCGAAGCGTTGGCTGAAATTATGCGGAAACACATGGTAAAAACCGGCCGGATAATTTATCTGGTTTCGGACGAACCCTATCGTTTCCTTAATTACGACAACCTTCAACTGCCGTCGGTTTTCGACATTTATAAACACAGCGTTATCGTCGGGTCTTTTTCCAAAAGCCTGTCATTGGCCGGGGAGCGCATCGGTTATCTGGCGATAAACCCCAGGATCGAAAACGCGGAACAACTTTATAATGGGGCCGTAATGTCCAACCGTATTCTCGGTTACGTCAACGCTCCGGCGGTCGCGCAGAAAATCCTTACCGCCTGCATTCACGCGGAAGTCGATGTCGATATTTACCGGCAGCGGCGTGACGCCATGGCCAAGGTTCTCGATAACGCCGGGATAAAATACTCCCTGCCGCGCGGCGCGTTTTATTTCTTCGCCAAATCGCCGCTTGTCGACGATATCGAATTCGTCAATTTGCTGCTGAAAGAAAACATTCTCGCGGTTCCCGGAACCGGATTTGGTTATCCGGGATATTTCCGGCTGGCTTTCTGCATAGACAAAGATGTTATAGAAAGATCCGGCCCCGGATTCAAAAAAGCAGTAGAAAAAATAAAACAGGCTTAAGCGTTATGTTGGAAATACCATCAACTGGTGTTAATCCCAAAAACCGGGGCTGCATTACAAACTAAATGCACCTGTAAGACTAAATGCACATATTCTTCTCTCAAAAACTAAAAAGGTGCATTTACATTTTCAATTCACTAGCATCCCATAGGAATTGATTTTTTTTGAAAATAGGATGCTTCACAGCTATCTTCTAATTTACCACAAAAAGGAGAAGCCGATGAAGACATCCAAAAGGAAAATAACCGTGT
>Ga0172377_10001419_pt1 | contig 24137 bp, 18 predicted proteins | sample Pumphouse3metaG_FD_119749 | JGI IMG/M metagenome (GOLD analysis project Ga0172377, IMG submission 119749) | Leachate microbial communities from a municipal landfill in Southern Ontario, Canada - Pumphouse #3 metaG | ecosystem: Engineered > Solid waste > Landfill > Unclassified | place: Canada... | reverse complement strand
GCTTTATCAATGGTGTATTCTGAAAGATCATCATTGAATGTAGTTGGAAGTGCATCTGTTAGATTCAAATCTTCTGTTATATCATCAATACCAATTAAGTAAGCAAGAGTTCTCTTTTGAGATACAATTGATGTCTTGGTCTTCTCAAGAGCAGCTTGCTGTGATGATATCTGAGATTTCAGCTGAAGAACACTCAGTTCTGGAATGTCACCATTCTCATATGAAGCTTCTGTGTTTTTCAGAGTTTCCTGCATGTAAGCAATGTTATCTTCCTGAAGTCCAACTGCAGATTCCTGAACAAGTATTCCATAATATAGTTTCTTTATCTGAAGAGCTACATCTCTCTTTGATTGCTCAAGACTTATTGTCTTGTTCTCAAGAGCAAGTGATGTTGCATCAAGAGTTGTGATCATAGCTGGGTTGAATGACAGTGATGCACTCAATGCAGGTGTAAAATAATTTTGGTTTACACCTGAATAAGATTCTCCTCTAGACAAGGTAGAGCTTGCTGTAATTGTTGGGTACAGAGATGAAAACTTTGTATCCTCATCAATCTGTGCATTCTTGATATCGATGACTTTTGCAAGTACCTGAGAACTTTTATTTACAGCTTCTCCCACTGCTTGGTCTATGCTGAGGTCTCTTGCAAATAGGGGTGAGGTCAAGAGAACCGTGCCTATCGCAAGGGTTGCAATAATTTTTTTAATCATATTTTCATTCCTAATATATTATTCGATTTCTTTCATGACTTCGCTCATATTGTCTTTCAAGCGATTCATAATAGAGAACATAACTTTTCGTTGCTCTGGTGTTATTCCAGCACTTAATTTGCTGATGATTGGGTCGATTGATTCCCTTAATTCTTTGGCTACAATTTTGCCTTCTTCAGTAAGTTGAATTTCTTGATACCGTCGATCATCTTTATTCGATTCCATTGTAACCAGTTTCTTTTTGGATAGATCCAATAAGGCTTTAGAAACATTGGACTTTGAATAAGACCCACATCTGCTGAATTCACTTGCAGTGGGGGGATGTTCTTCAACGCTGAAAAATAACAAAGCATGTGTATCCATTTTCGTAAGCTTGTATTTCTTTCGAGTTGGAGTCATCTTCTTTGTGATCAAGCTTGTAATCTTTCTAGAATATTCAATATATGTATTTATTGATTTTTCCAATACATTCTCCTGTTATATCTGTAAATTTAGTTGTATTTTATAATAGTTATAAAATATAACTAATATGAACAACAGTAATATAGATTATCAGTGAAGGTCAATAAGGAAAAATGAAAAAAGTTAGCTAAAACTAAACAATTTACAAATTATTAACAAAAATTAATTCTTAGAGAATAAAAAAAGACAATAGGACCTCTTGTTCAGTCCTATTGTCATGATAAAATGTCATATCTTTTATTATTCAGTTGCATCCATCAGCAATGAAATGTTGTCTTTAACCATATTGTATAGAGAATTATCTTCGATGTTATCAGGGAAATTTCTCCAGATTACAACTGTTGATTCAGGAGATACTTCAGCCAGTGGTCCTGATAAAATTGTATGTACATTGTCGATTATTAGATCGTAATGATTTTCGTTTGCACCTTTTATATCCTGTGGTGTTATAGCACCGGGACCAAAAACTCCAGCAACATTCAAACCAAGGTCCTCTGCCAATGGTTTTTGATGGAAGTTAACCAGACAATCGAGCTCATCAAGACCTCTTTCTTTTACCATAGCTCTTGCTTCAACAATCATCTTTTCATATTCAGCAACTCTTTGATTGCTAATATCTTCTGTTCCTGCAATCTCACTTATCTGCTTTGCAACAGCCTTAATATTTTCAACGCTATTTTCTGTGTTGATTTTGATGAGTTTGTCTTCAGAGATAAGAGACTTTGATAATGTTTTCATCATGCCCTCATATCCTGCATAGATGAACAGCTTCGAGTTCATTATGTTGTTTATGTCCTGTGGGAGAATTTCATATTCTGGTGGATGATTTAAATCTGCAGGTGCAATATTTTTGATATTATCAAGTCCTCCAAGTTGAGCAAAACCAGCTGTCCATGCAGTGCTTGCTGTATAGGTTGGCATCTCTTGCTCTTTTGTTCCCTGTCCAAATACTGATGCTGTGATCAGTACAAGACTAATCAGCAATAAAAGTTTCTTTTTCATTTTTATACCTCTTATTTATTTTTATTTTTTGAATTAAAGTCAATATTAAATACATCAACGCTGCACTTAAAGCTATAGTTGCACTGAGTGGATAGTTGAAGCATAGTGAGAGAAAATACCCCAATACAGATAAGAAAACTCCTGTGAGGGATGATTTTATAAATAGCTCTTTTGTTCCTTTGCTGTATTTTGATGCAATCAGAACAGGAAGAATGAGTAGGGCATCAATCAGCAGTGCTCCTATCAATCTCATAGCAAGAGCTACAGTCAAGGCTATTATAACAACCATGAAGGAATAATGGAATTTTACATTTATACCAAGGGAGCCTGCAATTTCGTTGTCGAAGAATATTGCAACAATGTTTTTAAAACTTGATGCAATATAAACAAATAAAATTATGCAGAGCACCACAAGTACAGTCAAATCTAAGTATGTAAGAGCAAAAGGTGAACCCCACAATAATTGGAGAGAATCTTTAGCAGGAACATCGTAGATATGCATTATGAGAGAGGCGAGTCCCATGGTGAAAACCATGGCTGCAGCACTCGATATTGAATTGTTGCTCTGCAGTTTCAATACCATCACAACCACCAGCATGTTCACAATTATTATCATCGGAAGCGATGGTATCTCAAACGCAAGAGCAATTGCACCTCCCAAAATTACACCATGCATGAGAGCATATCTCAGTGGGACCAGATCAAGACGGAGTACCATAACTCCACATGCAGGAAATGCCAGTCCTCCAACAAAAATAGCTACCAATGCTTTCAACATTGGTGGTAAAAGTAAAAGACTAAGCATCCTGTCTCTCCATCTTGCAGACCTTCCAATTGAGTCTCTTTATAAGTATCGGATCATGAGTCACGCAGATTATTGTGGGCATCTGATTTGTTCCTAGTGATTGAAGCAGCTCAACAAGTTCTTTTTCACTGTTCTGATCAAGAAAAGAGGTTGGCTCATCAAAGATAAGTATCTTGGCTTTCTGAGCAATGGTTCTTGCAATGGATACTCTCTGTTTCTCTCCTCCTGACAGGGTGTAATAATTCCTATCAATTAAAGATTGAGCTCTGCATTTTCTCAGACTTGTATCAACAAGCATGGCTAGATCTTTTTTGTTGAGTTTCTCTCTCACACCCATCTGAACAACCTCTCTGACACTTGTTGGGAAGTTCTGCTTCTCTTTTTCCTGTTTTATATATCCAATTATTCCCTTATCGATTTGAGAGATGTTTTTATCTTCTATCTTGATACTGCCATTTACTGGTGGAATCTCACCCAAAAGGGTTCTTATAAGTGTTGTTTTTCCGATACCATTTTCACCTTGAATGACAACACATTCACCTGCTTTCAAGTTCAGATTGAGATTTCTGAAAACAACCTTTTTATTGTATCCAATTGATAGATTCTTTATATCGATAGGAAGTCCTGATACTCTACCTGATTTTATTCTTAAAAATGAATAGATGTTGTTTAAGTTCCCTTCATCCTTCAGTGCATCTTCAGTCATGCATTTGAGTTTGTCCACTTTTCTGTCGTAAAGAAGTTCAATGCCATTCTTTTCAAGAAGGTCTGCAGCCAAATCACTGACCAGGTTGAATTTAACTCTTTTTATTCCCATTCTGATCATGAGAGCAGCGGCAGCCTTTCCTCCTGCAGTATCATGTGCAGATAGATCTTCATATACCTGAGTTGATGATTTAAAGAATTCATCAGCTTCAAATAAAGGGTTCAACCAGTTACCACTTGATTTGAATATCAAATGATTTTTTTCAAATATATTGAGTGTATCTCCATTTTGTAAATCATGAGTGAGCGGATCCATTTTTTTCCTCCCCAAAAAAAATAACCAGTAAGGGTTGACGATATAAGTCAAGCCTTCCTGGCTATAGAAAAACAATAATTTATTATATTTGATTTCTTCCTGAAATCATGTTTTTGATACTACGTTTTTAATTTATTTTTGTCAATAAAAAATTGAAAACTCTTATTTCTTATAATTAAGAAGTTCTCTGATTAGAAGAGTTCCTTCCTTATAATTTCAATGCTGTTACCAATTAAGTTGTCCATTCCAATCTTTTCAGTACCGGCAATGCTTGTGTTGCAACGACTTATTGGAATCAAAATTTTATGAGCTTCAGATTGACCGAGAGCCAAAGCCATTTTTGGAGTTATCTCGCCATGTAGAGCATCTGCTATCATGATTCCTAAAGCTCCAATTATTATGGTAGATTTTCTAGCTGCTACGAGAACAGGATTCTCTCCTGTTGCTATTGCATCAGGAGCACTTGATAGCATTGCACTTGTTGCAAGTGAGTTGGTTCCAATTGCCAATACAAAAATATCTGGAAATTCCTTCTTTATTCTTTTAACAAGAGTTCTTCCTAGAGAGCCACCTTGTCCATCTATTACTGTTATCTGTATCTCTTTTTTCATGCATACAATTATTGCACAGTTTAATATTTTGTTCCATCTTTTTTTGAATATCCTATTCTAATTAATTGAAGTGCAAAAAAACAAAAAATCAAAAGAGAGCTTGATGTTATAAATATTGTCAGAAATCCATGATTGTCAATTATGGCACCTCCTAAAAGTGGTCCAACAGCAAAGCCTGCACCTTCCAATATGGATTGTATTGAAGAAAATCTGGCTCTGTGTCCAAGTGGTGTTTGGTTCATAACAAAGTAGCTATGATTTGTTGCAGAAAATACCTCACCAATACTGAATAGAACAACAAGACCTGCAATGAAAAAGAATGTGTTTACATAACCCATTGTTAAGTAACTTATTATGTACAGTATCATTGAAAATGAAATCAATCTCAAAGGATGTTTGTTTGAAGAGAATCTAACAAGAAGAGGTGTGCATATAATAACTGTGATTGCGTTGAGACTCATGATTCTTCCATAGTAAGCTGGACCAAAAGAGTCAAATAAGTCTGTTAGATATAGAGGTAGGGCAAAGAATGCCATCGCGATACCAACTCCAAATATGGATGATATTCCAATATAAGTTAGAAGAAGGGGCCTCTCCTTGAAAACTTTGAAGATGGAACCTTCAACAGCTTTATCACTCTGGTTTGAGTTCATGCTTTCATCGAGATCCTTGTCTGTTGGTTTTTTATCCTCAATCAGAAAAGCAACACACAAGGTTGCAAATAATGTTATTATACCATTTCCTAAAAACAACCATTTTGGATAATTGTTGAAGAGTATACCTGCAATCATTGGGCCAATAGCAAAGCCAATGTTGTAAGCAAGGTAGAACAATGAGAAGGCTTCTTTTCTGTTGTTGAATGTTGTATGGTCTGCATGAATTGCTGCTCTAGCTGGATCTGTTGCTCCATCAAAAAGAAAGATCAAGAGCATCAAGTATGGAACAATCTCTTTCTGCTCCATCATCAGACCACAAAGTATCATTGCCATACCACATAAAATCTGTGAGATAATCATGACCTTTTTTCTTGAAACCTTATCTGCTATGTGGCTTGAAAAGAGCGAACCTGGAACATACATACTGAGAGATATCATGGTAAAAATTCCCGCGTATGTTGCTGAATATCCAAGCTTTATTGTCAAAAATAAAGTTAGAAATGGGAATATAAAATTACCAGCTCCGTTTATGAAATTGATAAGTGCCAATGCCCATATACCTTTGGGGAGTTTTGAATATATCATTGTTATCCTTCTGGTGTGTATTTGTGACAATGATATTAGGTTTCTTGCTCAATAGCAATCAGTTTTATATGATTACTTTGTTTTGTTACATATGTACTAATGGGTGAAGATGTTAGATTTAAAAATAAGTATATATCTATCATGAGACGCAGTAATCCACAAGTATGGATTGAGCCTTCTGATTTTCATTGAAATTGTTTTGTAAATTGATTGAATTGAAAACAGTAATGCGACTTATTGATTGTCTGGATATTCTCCATCTTGAATAAAGGGTTATTAGCTATATAACAGTAGAGAAAAGAGTGAGTGTGGTATTTCTTTTATAAAAAAATATGATACAAAATTGTAAAAAATACAAAAATAATACAGAATGGTTATATAAATTTGCCTAAAAAGGTGTAAAAATAAAGATTTATCGATAAATTAATATTTTTTTTGAAGTTTTTTTATTGTCATTCAAGAAAATTTGTTAAAAAAGTGTTAGAGTAATTTTTTTTTACAAAAAAATATAATCTATATTATAATTTCTTGCATTATAAGTAATTAAAATTACAAAAAAAATCATAGTAAACGTTTACATGTTAAAAATTTGATAAGAAAGATTTAAAAAAGAATTCATGATGTTAAATTTGTTCTATAAATGCTAAATTTGTACTATTGTGTGATTTGTAATACCATGTTAGATGCTATTGATTTTTTGTTAGTTGAACTGTATATTACAAATGTAATTAAGAAATACAAGATGAATGAAATAATCATTCAGAGGAAAAATATATGAAAAACGAAAAAACACTTATAGTCGCTAATGTAATAGACTCATTAAGCGAAACATTCGTAGAATCTGATATGAATGCACTTTTAAATCAAATTGAAGGTCACAAATACTTTTTGGACAAAAAGTTGAATATGAAGGTATCATTCGATCAGGCAGCATTTTCTTGGATGGAAAATGTTTACAGACCAATTGCAGTTCAGATGGAAAATTTATTGACTGTAGTTAGCTTCTCAAACAAAGAGAGAAATGAATTGTTCTTTGAATTATGTGATCATCAATTGCTTCTATCTATCAATCTAGGTAGAGAAGTTGAAGCACCATATGCTGTACAAGATTACTGCATCAAATACGGTAACTCAGTTGGTAAATTTATATCACATTTTACAAAGAAAGTAGCAGCTTAATAGATTTAAAATCTTGATGGTACAAAATCCTGAATAGTAAAATATTCAGGATTTTTTTTAAAGTTTGGGTTTTTGCAATCTTCATTATACAATGCAAGTTCATTAAGAATCCTTAAAGATATGGGCTCAAACTGCGATTCAAGTTGACTGGAAAAAAATATTGATAAAAAAATATTGATATAAAATGGTCATTTTGATTGATGAATAATCGCACAAAAAACAGAACAGATCTCCAATTGATATTTGAATAAATATCAAATTGTGCTCTAAATCTCTACAAAATCAATCATCATTAAAATCACTTATAAATACAATTAATATATTTTATTGTTTTAATATTCAGTTTTATATACTATAATACAAGTGTAACAAATTTAGGTACATTATTTTTTTTATTTCCATTGTATTTTTGAAAAAGTAGTTTTTTTTTGTATAGTTAATTTTTGAATTCATAAAATATGTAGATTATAAATTACACACTCGTTAATTAACGTAAAGTTCAATAACCTTGACATTCGAATAGCTATCTGAGAGAATATATACAGCGTTGTATCACAGAATTAGTCCTCTAGATTCGGACAACTAAGCGACACGCAGATTTTTATGTTATACACATCGTGTTAACTTTAGGAGGAAACACTGTGCATACTTTCAATGTGAACGGTAAATCCGTTTCTACAGACTTAGATAAAAGTTTGCTTAGATTTTTAAGAGAGAACTTGAATCTTTATGGTTCAAAAGATGGTTGCAGTGAAGGGGCTTGTGGTACCTGTACTGTAATTATTGACGGAAAAAAAACAAAAGCTTGTGTAAACAAGACTTCTAAATTGGATGGTAAGAACATCATTACCATTGAGGGGCTAACCAAAAGAGAGCAAGACGTTTATGGCTACTGCTTTGCTAATGCAGGAGCAGTTCAGTGCGGTTTCTGCACACCAGGAATGGTGATGAGTGCAAAGTCGTTATTAGACGTTAATTTAAACCCAACAAGAGAAGAAGTGAAAAAATGCATTCAAGGTAATATCTGCCGATGTACTGGCTATATTAAAATTGAACAGGCAATTCTAGATTGTGCTAGATATTTCAGGGAAGATCTTCCCATTCCAGCACTTGAAGACAATCCACATCTTGATATGAGATTCACACGTCCAGATGCTATTGAAAAAGCATTGGGAACAGGTGTGTTTACTGATGACATCTATTTAGATGGCATGCTTCAGTGTAAGGTGCTTCGTGCAGCTTACCCAAGAGCTATTGTCAAGAAATTGGATCTAACTGCAGCTAGAAAACATCCAGATTGTGTTTATATTGCAACTGCAGCAGATGTTCCTGAAAACAAACTTGGACATATTGTTCATGACTGGGATGTTTTGATTGCAGAAGGTGATACCACTCGTTACATCGGTGATGGTATTGCAATAATCGCAGCTAAATCATTGGACAGTCTTGATGAAATTATGAGTTTGATAGACATCGAATATGAGGTACTTCCAGTAGTTGATACTATAGAGAAGGCTTTAGCTGACGATGCTCCATCGATTCATGAGGGTGGAAACATTCTGGATGTAGAGCATATATCACGTGGTAATGTGGATGAGGCTCTGAAAAACAGTAAGTATGTTGTTACAAAAACATACAGCACTCCTTATACTGAACATGCATTCATGGAAGTTGAGTGTGCTGTTGCAAAACCTGATGGAGACGGAGTATTTCTATATACATCATCTCAATCTATTTATGATGAGCAACGTGAAATCTGTAGGATGTTAAAACTTCCACCTGAGAAGGTTCATATTCAATCAACTCTTGTTGGTGGTGGATTTGGTGGTAAGGAAGACATGAGTGTTCAGCATCATGTAGCTCTTATGGCTTACATAACGAAGAAACCATGTAAATTACATCTCACACGTCAAGAGAGCTTGAGTGTTCATCCAAAACGACACCCAATGGAAATGACTGTAACAACAGGTTGTGATGAAAATGGTAGAGTTACTGGTACAAAAGCTTTAATTCTAGCTAATACTGGTGCTTATGCATCTCTCGGTGGTCCTGTACTTCAAAGAGCATGTACACACGCATCAGGTCCTTATAATTATCAGAACATTGATGTTGTGGGTAAGGCTATTTATACAAACAACGTACCTGGTGGTGCATTCAGAGGATTTGGTGTCACACAGAGCTGTTTCGCAATTGAATCTAACATGAACCTTCTGGCTGAAAAAGTTGGTATGGATCCTTATGAATTCAAGTATTTGAATGCTCTCAAACCTGGTGATACCATGCCTAACGGTCAGATTGCTGGACCAGATTGTGCTATAAAAAGATGTCTTGAAGGTGTAAAGGATGCATATTACAGAAACCCCAAGAACGGTCTTGCAATAGCATTCAAAAACAGTGGTATTGGTGTTGGATTTCCTGATGAAGGACAATGTATCTTATCTATTCAAGATGGCATAATTCATGTGAGAACAAGTGCTGCTTGTATGGGACAAGGTATTGCTACAATGACAATGCAGATGGTTGGTGAGACTTTACATGTAAGTCGTGATCAAGTATTTGTTGAGACTCCTGATACTGTCAGAACTCCTGATAGTGGTACAAGTACTGCTTCTCGTCAGACTGTATTTACCGGTGAAGCTGTAAAAAGAGCAGCTGAAAAGATAAAAGCAGAATTTGAGAAAGGCAAAACTTTAGCTGATTTGGAAGGTCAGGAATTTGAAGGTATCTTCTCTTTCCAAACAGATCCAATAACATCAGATAAGAAAAATCCTGTATCACACGTTGCATATAGCTATTCAGCTGAAGTTGTGGAGCTTGGTGATGATAAGAAAGTTAAGAAAGTTACAATGTGCAGTGATGTTGGTACCATTGTTAACTTAACAGCACTTGAAGGTCAAATTGAAGGTGGAGTTGCAATGGGAATCGGTTACGGTTTGACTGAAGACTTCATGATTGATGGTGGTTACTTGAAAGTCAAATATGGTACTTTGGGATTGCTCAGATCAACTCAGATGCCTGAAGTTGAAGCTTTATTCACTCATGCTGATGGAAAAACTCCTTATTCATATGGTGCCAAGGGTATAGGTGAACTTGCAACTATTCCTTCTGCTCCTGCCTGTCAGATGGCATATTGGAGAGATGATGGTATCTTCAGAACTGAATTACCTTTAGGTGGAACACCCTATAAAAAAAAGAAAGAGGCTAGATAGCATCTTATCTGATTCTTGAAGAAGACTCTCCTGTATTTATTTATTTGGGGAGTTTTTTTGTATCAAAATTTGAATGCTTCAATAAGCAAGAAGAGCATAAGAGTGACCTTTAAAATGCATAAAATATTGATGTATCAACAGATGATAAGTAATAAGATTCTTTCTAATTTAAAAAATGAACTTAAAATGTAATTTAAAAAATATTTCTTGCCAAGTTCAAATTCTGACATTACTATAAATTAAGGTTAAATAAAAAAATATTTGTCGTTTTATTTTTATTAACGTTGTTTATTGGTCTCTTGGCGGATTCTAAATCTGTCAGGAGATTTTTATTGCCAAAATAACTTGAATAATTTTATGGTACCCATATAATTGATAACAAGGAAATATATTTATGGAAATAAAAAAAATAACAGTTATAGGGTTTGGAGCCGTTGGTGCACTTTATGGAAACATGCTTGATTCTTATCTTTCAAGCAGCAATGTTGAGATAATTGCCAAAGGTGATAGAAAGGATCGCTATAAGAAAAATGGCATCACAATAAATGGTGAGATAAAGCATTACAATGTGGTATCTCCTGAGGAAGCAACACAGTCAGACTTTGTAATTATTGCAACCAAAAATCTTCAGATTGATGAAGCAATAGTTGATATAAAAAATGCTGTTGGCAAGAACACAATAATTCTCTCTCTTTTGAATGGAATTGAATCTGAAGAGAAATTGAGTGCTGTCTATGGTGAGAATAATGTTCTTTATGCTTTCTGTGTTGGACTGAACAGTGAGAACGAAAACTCAAATATAAAGTATACAAGCATTGGCAAGATTGTTTTCGGTGAGAAAGACAACAGCATCTCAGAGAATGTTAAATCTGTTGAGACATTGTTTAAAAATGCAGGGGTTCCTTATGAAATTCCATCAGACATCAGAAAAGCTCAATATAACAAGTTCATGCTTAATACTATATTCAATACATTATCGGCCATAACTCGCGGTGGGTACGGTGTATTTAACTCTCCTGAGTTAAAAGAGATGAGTCGCAATATAGCTCTTGAGATAATTGAAGTTGCAGCAAAAGAAGGAGTTGTTCTGACTGAAGAAGATTTTGAAAAAGATCTTGATCTGATGTTGAATCTTGATGAATTTGGAAGAACCTCTATGTGCCAGGATATGATGGCATCAAAGAAAACAGAGAACAACTATTTCAGTGGTACTGTGGTAAGACTTGGTAAGAAACATGGAATTCCAACCCCATACAACAACAGCATATATTTGATAGCTGCTGGTTGTGAGTTCAGAAATGAAATGTATTTAGATAGATAGTAAGTGACTATCTGTTTGAAAGCTCCTCTTTACTGTCGTCCATAGCTTTCTGCATGAGTGGGTATAGCTGTCTTTCAATACGGTAATCACGATTGTGAATCAAATATTTCAATTCACTATCATTTTCAGGAACATCCTTTGCCATACTGACGAGTTTGTGTTTTTCAAGAACTCTGTGTGCTGGGATGTTCTGTTTTCTTGCAACAATATCACGGGCAATGAAGAAATGTTTCAAGTAGACTTTTTCTTCCTTGCTCATTCTTTTGTAGTTACCAAGCTTTGTCCAACCTGGCTTCTCAGGTCCCTTTCTCAAACCAGCTCTCTTCATCTTAGCATTTACAACGTCGGTGATATCCTCACTCTCGCATTCTTTTATCAAGCTCTCTTTGAGAGCATGAAGATATGCAACATCAAGAAGAGCATATTGAATCTGATCTTCTTTGAGTGGTCTCTTCAACCAGTTGGTCATCTGGTTCTTTTTCTTTGAACCTGTTGTCTCGATTATAACTTTTAGATTTCTTTTAACAAGTGCTGTATAGTTTCCCATGAAACCAAGTTCCATAGCTGGAATTCTTACATCATAGATGTTTTTAAGTTGAATGTCATATTGTTTTTTGACAAGAGCAGAATCACTATCACATGAGAACATAATTTTCTCAATTTCTGTATCTTCAAAGAATTCTTTCAGCATTTCTGGCGATATGAGGAATGGATCAGCTAGGTAATATTCCTTTGTATCAAACAGTTGAACAAGACATAGGTGTTCACCGTATATATGAAGATTGAATTCACCCTCGAAATCCATAGCGATGGATTTAAGGTTATTTTCTTTCCAGTAATTAATAATCTCTCTAAATTTTTCATCAGTATCTATTAATGTATAATCAAACATGTTTTTTATAATACCCACAAATTGCATTTTCTAATAGTACCAAGAATGAAAAATGAGTAAAAAAATCGACTACATTTCTTCATGTAGCCGACATATTTCGAGATTGGTCTAAAAAACTAGATATATTCTCGATTTGGATCTCTAATTGGAATGATTAAATTCAAGAATATTCCAACAACAGTTGCAAGAGCAACTCCACCAAGAGAGAAGTTCAAGCCATCAGCAAGTGGGAACTGAATCATTCCGCCACCAATACCGATTACCATAATTACACTGCTTATTGTTAGATTTCTTTTGTTTTTGTAATCAACACCGCTCTCAACTAAAGTTCTTAAACCTGATGATGCAATGATACCAAACAGTAGCATTGAAATACCACCAAGTACAGGATTTGGAATTGTCTGAATCAATGCACCAAATTTTGTGAAGAATGAAAGTAGTGTAGCAAGTACTGCAGCACCTCCGATTACCCAAACACTGTATACTCTTGTGATTGCCATAACACCGATGTTCTCACCGTATGTTGTGTTAGGTGGACCACCCCAGAATGATGCCCAAAGAGTTGCAACACCATCACCAAGGATTGTTCTGTGAAGTCCTGGATCATCGTAGAAGTTTGTTCCAACAACATTGCTCAATACCAAGATATCACCAAGGTGCTCACAGATAGTTGCAAAAGAAATAATGACGAATGTCAGTATTGCTACTATGTTGAACTTAGGTGCTACGAAATGAGGAAGACCAAACCAACCAGTTTCATTAACTGCTGTGAAATCGATGATGTTGTATGCAGGGAAGAATTGGCCCATGATCAGGGTAAAAAAATAGCCACTGAATAAACCAATAAGGATTGGAATCAGGGCCCAGAATTTTTTGAAGAATATATTGGCAATTATTGTAACTGCTAATGTGAAACAAGCAATTGAGAAATAAACAATGCTGTATGAACCAGAAGGATCATTCATTGCCATGCTCATTGCTGTTGGTGCTAAGTTCAAACCAATAACAATAATAACAGATCCAATAACAACAGGAGGAAGAGCTTTGTCTATCCAAGAACGACCAGCTTTTTTAATGATGAATGAAACCAACATATAAAAGAGACCAGCGAAGAAGGAACCACCTAAAGCGTATTCCATTCCAAATGACGACGATACCATTATGATACCAGGGATGAAAGCAAATGAACTACCAAGGAAGGCAGGAACTTTAGCTTTTGTAATCAAGATGTAGATAAGAGTACCAGTACCTGCACTGAATAAAGCAGCGCTTGGACTAAGTCCTGTAAGAATAGGAACAAGAATTGTAGCTCCAAACATTGCAAATACATGCTGAATGCTTAAAAATACCCATTCCGCAACTGGTGGCTTATCGCTCGGCCCGTAAACGGTACCATCAATAATTTTACTTGACATATATCACTCCAAAGAATTTTTCCAAAAAAAAACACCTTATGTGTTTTCTTTTAAATGTATTTTGACTCTTAAGGGTCATTAAAGATTAGCAAATTGAGAGAGTTATGGGAACCTCTAAGAGAAAGAATTTTTATTGTGTGGTGATTCTTTAATGAATATTTTTCAGATATTAAATTTGTTTTTTACGGTTGGTGTTAATTAGTTTGATAAATAATTATGGTTAAATAAATTATGCTTGATATTTTTAGTTTATTCTCAATGAGATTTTTTTAAATATTTATAAAAGATAGAGCTGCAGGATATTTTCAATCCCACAGCTCTTTTTGGTGAATTTAAAACCTTATTTTACAATATATGCTTTTACAATCTCTCCATAATAAGCTGTATGGAAATCACGGTTTGAACCGTGGAATGTACCAGGAACTTCCTGTGGATACTCTCTTTCGATGACATCATCAGGCATCAATTTCTTATCCTGCATTCTCTTGTATATAACTTTACATTCAAGTGTCAGAGGAAGTTCTTTAATAGCTGGAACATCAACAACAACACCATCAACAGTGGTCAGACCTGCTTCTTTAATTTTATCAACATCGAATCCTGATTTGGAACCACAGATTGAAGTGATCTTCTTCTTATCCCATTCGCCCATTGGAATGTTTATCGTAAAAACACTGCTTTTATCAAGTTTGCCTTTAGTAAATCTATGCTCACGTACAAAAGTTGTGAAAATAGGACGACCCCATTCAATACCTAATGTACCCCAGCTGATCATCATGGTATTGATCTTACCGTCAGCTTTAGTTGTAAGTAAAACACCTTTTTTTAGAGCGTTTAAAATTTCGCTTGTATAATCAAATACATTTACATCTTCTCTTGTAACGTTTTCCATATCAATCCTTCTTGTTTTTTAGATAATCTAATCATAAGGCATGAAATGTCTTAGAGCAAACATTATTTTATAAAAACACGCTTTAGGGCTTTAATAATTGATATTTGCTTGATTTGGACAAAAAAAAGCCACTCCGAAGAGTGACTTTCTAATGAGCTCAATTAAAAGCTATTATTTTACGAATTTACCAGGAAGGATTTCGTTACCGAATTTTGCTTTTGCATCAGCAATCTTAGCAATGAAAGAATCCCATTCTTCGAATACAACTGAAGGACAGAATGCATCCATTTTCTTGAAGTAAAGCTTTGATCTTTCTAATTTAGCGATCCAGCTATCACAACGGAAAGTGAATTGATATTCATATTCAGCTTGAGTGTAATCTGTGTTCAATAATTTCTTGAATAGTACCTTAAGATCTTCGTACAATGGAATTTTACCAGTAGGTGTATCTAAAGCTTCAAATTCACCATGTACTCTACCTTCTGCCCAGTGTACCCAAACTTTCTTAGCTAACTTAGAGTTACAGAATTTACCATCTTTAGTTCTTAGGAAGTAGTTTGTTGAGAATACTTTAGGTGTAACATCTAGACTTTCACCAAATTTGATGTTGTTCAATGTGTATTCACCTAGAGGGTATGATAAGAAGTCCATGTTAGCCATTGGGCTAGGTTTTCTAACACCTTCAGCACCAATAGTTGCAGAAGTTGTTTCAGATTCTAGAGTACAAGCTTTAAGAAGGATACCTTCTTTCCATGAAGCAGATTCTTCAACAGGAACTGTAGTATCACTATCACGTCCACCATAAAGAACACCACTAACAAGAACACCGTCTTTAGCTTCGAATCCAGCTTTATCAAAGTTGTCAAGATAATCAAGTCTCATTGTGTAACGAGCATTGCCGTGAGCACATTTGATTTCATTACCATCTGCATCTTTTTTACCAGCAAACCAATTTGGACCTGAGAAGTTGTCACCTTTAGCAGGAGTTTCAACACCAGAACCCAACCAGTAAGGAAGGTTGTCTTCACCACGTAGTACGTTAGAGAAGATAACTTCTTGGTTTTTGTTTAGGTTTTCAAAGATTAGAGGATCATCATCAGCGTTAACATCTTTGATGATACCGAAGATACCTTGTTCAACGTTAACTGCTCTGAACTGACCATCAATGTTTCTGAAATAAGCAATATCATCACCAACGATTTCTTCACCAGGAATCATAGCTGTAGATGTTTTACCACAAGCTGATGGGTAAGCTCCTGTGAAGTAAGTCTTACGACCTTTTTCTTCGTTTACACAAGCCATTACGAACATATGTTCACATAACCAACCTTCTTGACCAGATTTGTTGATTGCAAGACGCATTGAATGTTTTTTAAGACCAACAGTGTTACCAGCATATTGGCAATTCATTGAATAAACAATGTTGTTTTGTGTATCCATGTAAATTCTTCTCTTTTCAAGGTTCTTAGCTGTGTTGTTTTCTGTTAATTCACCAGCAGAGTGGATAAATCTGAAGAATTCATCTTTTTCTTCGCCTTTCATAGCTAGGAAGTGAGCATAAGCAGGTCTGTAAAGAATTGATTCTGAGTGTGCTACATACCATGAGTCAGTGAACTGTACACAAGGCATTGTGAATTTAGAGAATGCTGGACCTTCACAGAAGAATTTAACTACAGCATCTTTACCTTTCATGATACCTTTTGAGATACCCATGATTTCTTCTAAACCTTCATCATAAGCGATTGAGTTCAAAGATTTCATTTTTTCTAGATTCTCTTTGTATACAAGGTAACGTGTGTTAACTTTATCTCTTGCCTGATCTTTTGGATCATCAAAGTGAATAGTCTGTTTATCTCTAGCTAAAGTGTGTTCTTCACCTTTTGCTAAGGACTGATCTCTAATGTACTGCTCATCTTCTTTGCTGTCATCACATACATAGATAGTTGCAGGGTCGCAATGTTCAGCGAATTGACCAACAAAGTCAATAACTTTTTCATTTTCTAGAGCTGCAAGTTTAGCCCAACTTGCATCGCTCATCTTACCTTTTAGTAAATCGGTATACTTAGAATTCATATATTACTCCTGTAATAAAATATTGCTTATTAATTATCCTTTTCATTTGATAGAAATAAAGATAAAGGCTTGCTTGTAAAGATAATCTTTAAAGTTATCTAATAGAAAAATCTGGTAATGAAACGTAGAAAAAAGCATTGCTTAAGTAGCTGCTATTTTTCTTGTCCGTGAATATAGTATAACATTTTAGCAATAAAATTCAATAGTTATGAAGCATTAACAACAAATAGGTAAATTTTTACTTATTAATTATATTTTGTGTTTCAATTACACTATTAAATTGCATGTATCTTCACTATAATAATGTAGTATCAAACATCAATTGAATTCATATTTATTATGTATTTGTAATTTGGTAATAAAAATAAAATTAACTATGAAAGGATATAATATGAGTGAACTTGCAATCCCGGCAGGATCTATGCAGTGCGCATTGGTTGCGTTTAGAGAAGGAGCCGATGCAGTATATTTAGGACTGAAAAACTTCTCAGCAAGAAAGAATGCCACAAATTTTACTTTTGAAGAATACTCAAAGCTTTTCAAATATGCAAAAGATAATAACCGATGTGTTTATGTTACAATAAATACAGTTTTGGTTGATTTACAGATAGAAAGTGTTGCAAAAACCTTGAGACATCTTGAGCTGATTGGATGTGATGGTGTCATTGTTCAGGATCTTGGAGTTGCTAAATTGATTAGAGATAACTACAAGAAACTTCCTCTGCATGGCTCAACACAACTAGCAGTTCATTCTGTTGAAGGTGTAAGAGAGATGATGCTTCTAGGTTTCTCAAGAGTTGTTCTTGCAAGAGAATTGACTGTGAGTGAGATCAAGCATATCAGAGTGCAGTGTCCTGATGTTGAGTTAAAAGTCTTCATTCATGGGGCTCTGTGTTACAGTTTCTCTGGTTTGTGCATGGCTTCCCATATAATAACAGGACGCTCTGCAAATGGAGGAGCTTGTGCTCAAATCTGCAGAACTTGGTTCAGTGATGAAGAAGAAGATGCATGGTTCTTTTCAATGAAGGATTTAGAACTCGGTAACAGTGTGAAGCTATTGCAGCAGATTGGAATAGACAGCCTCAAAGTAGAGGGAAGAATGAAATCTCCATCCTACGTTGCAGCTGTAACAAAGGCATACAGATTGGTTCTCGATGGTGAGGATGCAACTGAAGCATTCAAAAGATTGCAGGTAGCTTTCTCACGATCAAGCTATGGTGGATGGACAACAAAATATGGACGAGTTGGAGCACAGCCAACAGATAGAAATTCAGAGCCTCTATGCTCTCCTGACTTTCCAGGCCACAGAGGTCTTCCTGCAGCTCGTGTTATAAGCTGTGATGATCTTGTATCAAGCTGCTATGCGCAAGTTGAATTGTTTGAAGATATAGCCATTCATGATGGACTAATGTATTTGAGTGAGGGAGAGAGAGCTCCTGTTGAAGCAAATAAATTCAGTGTTTTTGCAATACAGGACAGATATTCAAAATCTCTGACAAGAGCAAGAAAAGGGGATACTGTCTTTATTGGTGTGAATGTTAACAATCTACCACCTAAAGAGGGTGATATCCTTTACTTGATATCTTATCATGACCAAGATGAAAAACTAATAAATACAGATCGACTTCAGTTAAAAAAAGTTCCTCTGAATATAAACGTGATTATAAACAGTGATTCTATAGAGCTATCCACAAGCAATGACCTTATGATAGACGCTCAATATAAGAGTGATCTTGCAGTTGAGAAATCAATATCTTATTTTGATTGGAGAGGCAAGATCACAAAGATCTTAAAACGATCTGATAAAAGTCCTGTTGTCTGTGATACATTCAACATTGTAGATAACAGTGGAATAGCTGATGGTAAGCTGTTCATTCCGCTATCTCAGATAAAGCAGTTGAGAAGAACTTGGTATGAGATTCTTGAAGAGAAATTTGAACAATATTTGGAGAGTCCTGTGGACCTGGTTGCATATGCAAAAGTTGAAATGGAGCAGCTTCCAAAGAGAGCTTCTTTAGTTTTGGATGATGGTCTTCCTTTCTTCACAACAATACCTTCAGATGTAGAAGAGCTGATTGAGATTGGAGGTCTGTATTACTTGCCACTGTCACCATTATCTCTTGATGAAGAGACTGATATGAAGAGACTCAGTGATCTTGTGAAGAAACTTGAAATACAGCATCTGCTTGATAAAACCAGAGTTGGAATAAACAACATTGCTCAGATGAGTTGGATAAACAAAATAAACACTCAGATACATGCCTTTGCTGATATCTATCTCTATCTCGGAAACAGTGGTTCGGCTCAATCTGTGAAGGAGATGATTCCTAATTTCTGTGGTGGATACATGTTCATGGAAACAGTAAATAAAGATACATCAAGATGGCCTTTTGAACCAACTCCAGTTGAACCTGAATTTGTCCCACCTCTGTTTATATCTCGCTCTTGCTTCAGACATGATTCAAAAAATCTATCCTGTCTTGGCTGCACTCGTGATAATACATATCACATTGAACAGCGTGGAATAAAATATAAGGTGATTGTTAGAAACTGTTTGACCTATCTTATTCAGGAATAGCTCTGATTTACTTTAAAATGAAGGCTCTCGACCCACAATATGTCGGGAGTCTTTATTTTACCTGAGACAAATGAAAAGAGAGGATGGACGAACCTTCCTCTCTAATAATAATAATAACTCAGGCCGTGATTGATTTAGCTTAGTCCAATAAACCGTACTTTTTAACAAACAACTCAGCGTTCTGGATTGATCCACCAGCTGCACCTTTTACAATGTTGTTTACCATCAAACAGAAACCAATTTTGTTCTTTTTCTTTTTGAGTCTACCAGTGTAAACTACCATGCCGCTTGGATTACCCCAGAAAGAATATTTCTGCTGTGGGAAGGTCTTCTCACTGCTATAGACCACAGGCTGTTCTGGAGTTGAAGGCAAATCTGTTTCAATTTTGAAATCCTTCCAAGCTTTTTCTATATCATCAACGTCGACATCTTTATCTAAGTCCAACCAAACAGTTTCTAAGTGACCAAACATAACTGGCACACGAACTGTGAAGGCATAAACTTCTGGGTCAATTGATAATATCTTTTTAATTTCTTTTTCAATCTTTTCTTCCTCACCATTGATGAAAGGAATACAGTTATCTTGAATATCTAAAGATGATAATCCAGGATATCCTGCACCACTTACACTCTGATAGCTGTTGATAGATACAGTATTGATTCCAAATTTTCTAAGTGGAGCAAGTGCCATAGCCAAACCTGTTGTTACACAGTTTGCATTTGTTACCACAAAACCTGTTTTTGGATATCCTTGGTCTCTGATTAAATCTAGTTTTTCATAGTTAGTTTCAGGAATAAGGATTGGTACATTACTATCGTATCTCATAGCAGCAGCATTTGAGAAGATATAGAAACCAGCTGCTCTTAACTGTGGTTCCGCTTCACGTGCAACACCTGCAGGTAAAGCTGAAAAAACAATTTGAACGCCCGCTTCTTGCATTGATTTAATTTTAAATTCTTTCATTTTGATGTCTCGAATTTCTTGAGGCATTTCAAGGGGTAATATCCAGTGGGTAGTCTCAGAATAAGCGAGTCCAATTCTAGAAGCAGATGCTGTTGCATATACTACATCAAACCATGGATGTTGAGCCAACTTCCACATAAATACTTGTCCTACGGCACCTGTTGCGCCAATGACAGCTACTTTAATTTTCTTATTCTCATTCATAAATTATTCCCTCCGGATATTGTCCGTTTATTTTCTAATTTCAAATACAATAACTGTAATCCGTTAAAAAATCAATAGATTTTGCAAAAAATGTTTAAAAAGCATATAAAGTGTTATTGTGGTAACATAAGTGTTTATTATAATGAACAAGAATTCTCCAATAAATGGACTATATTGTACTTTAATTTACTATATCAAATCTATTTTTAATTCTCTTGAAGAGATTGGTGCATGTAATTTTAGGTGATGAAATGAATTAAGTACTTATATTGAAGTACTTTCTTAAGAAAGCTGTTATTCTCAAATTTGCTTTGAAGTTTGATATGATGAACAAGAATTTTTTCAGAAATTGATTAAAATTGCCATATAGAGCCCTGATTGCGATGCTTTTTTCTGTAAGAACAAAAAAAACTTCTTAAATTAATAAGAAGTTTTTATGAAACGAGAGCGACGGGGATCGAACCCGCGATCTACGGCGTGACAGGCCGTCGCGATAACCAGCTTCGCTACGCCCTCATGACATTGATGAAACTATAGGAATTCTGAATTTTTGTCAATGTAAAAAAAGAAAAAAGTTAAAAATGTGTCAAATAATGCTTTTAAAGGCTCTAATTAAAGGTTTTTCTTGAATTATCCTTAAAATTTCAGCTCAAAAATATCTTATTTATTCTTATATATTTGAATTTTTATGATTTTTTAGATGTCAGTTTTAAAACTTGATGTGATTTCAGTTTGACATCCCTGTATTTTAGTGTTATGGTTAACTAGTCAAGTAATTAACCGAAGGAGTAAAAATGAAATTTAGCGCAAACAGTGGAGTGCCAATTTTTATGCAGATAGCCAATTCCATCGAAGAAGATATTCTTATAGGAGTATATGGTGATGAGATGCAGATTCCATCAACTACAGAAATTTCTGTTGGATATAAAATAAATCCAGCAACTGTACTTAAAGGAATCAATATTCTTGTGGACCAGAAGATTCTATATAAAAAACGTGGTGTTGGTATGTTTGTATCAACAGGTGCAAGAGAGCTCATCAAAGAGAAGAGAAGCGAGAGTTTCTACTCAGACTTTGTTAAGCCAATGGTAAATGAAGCAAAAAGGCTTTCTTTTAGCAAGAGATACATAATTGATATGATAAATAAGGAAGAAATAAATTGAAATTAGAAATTAAAAATGTAACAAAAAACTTTGGGACAGTAAGAGCTCTTAACAATGTTTCAATGGAATTTGAAACATCTCACATCTATGCCTTGCTTGGACGCAATGGTGCAGGTAAAAGTACATTGATGAACATCATAAGTCAAAGAATATTCCAAACATCAGGTGAGATACTGTTGGATGGACAGATCATCAAATCTGATGAACTTCTATCTAACATCTATCTCATGAGTGAGACAAGCTTCAATGGAAACAGAAAAGTAAAAGATTTATTCAAAATTGCAAAGATCTTTGATGAAGAATTTGATGTGGAATATGCCTTCACGCTTGCTAAAGATTTCAAACTGGATACAAACCAAAAAATAGCAAAGCTATCTACAGGTTATTCAACAATATTTAAAGTTATAATGGGAATCTGCTCATCCTGCAAATTTGTTATGTTTGATGAACCTATTTTGGGATTGGATGCAAATCATAGAAATGCTTTCTACAAAATGCTTCTCTCTCGTTTTGCAGAAAAACAAGATGAGGTGTGCTACATAATAAGCACTCATCTTATAGATGAAGTGAGCAGTCTGATTGAAAGAGCCATAATAATTAAAGAGGGCTCTGTAATTGTTCAGGGTGATGTGGATGAACTTCTTAAAAACTCACTGAGTGTAAAAGGCTTGAAAGCTGATGTTGAGAGAGCTACTGAAGATTGCAGAATTCTGGGAACAGATACAGTGGGCTCTGAGACAACAAGTATAGTTGTAGGTGATGTGAAACCAGATGATGGTGTTCAGGTATCAAGTGTTGATCTTCAAACTCTGTTTATCGAGTTGACCAACGAAGGGGGATTTTAAAATGAAAATCAAACAAACATATAAATTTCTAACATACGATAATTTTAAAACAATAGGTTTTATAATGCTGATTGTTTTTGGAGTGAATATTCTTAGTGGCATCATTGTCATGAGTTTTACAGAAGTAAGTGGTGGCTTTGTCAAATTGATGAACGATGTGACACCATCTTTCTCTGTAATGACATTGGTATTTTTCATCTATACCTTAGCACTGGCAAAACCAATTTTGGCTACAGGCAATCAATTTGGTAGAACACGTCTTTCAACAATGCTATCAAGTGCTCTGTCAATGATGACTGTCATTGCGGCATTTGCACTTTTAGCAAGTCTTGCTGGTATGACCTACCTAACATCAGGTAATGAAATCTTGGATCTTTATAAGGGTTCAATTCCAAATGGTGAGCTCTTTGTAAAAGACTTCTTTTGGATATTCTCCTCGTTATTCAATACATATGCTGTTGCATCATTCATAATTTCAATATGGAACAGAGTGAGACCTAGAATAAGAGCACTGATATTTGTTGGAATACCTGTTTTGATGGCAATGTTGATTCCAAGAATAGTTCTCAGCACCAGGATAACTGGAAGTAAGATAGCAGATATATCTCTTAGAATTTCAAATCTATTTGGCTATTCCTCTAAGTTTGGTGGTTTTGGATACAGTACATATGATATAAATGTTTTAAGAAATTTCTTATCAACCACATTTATAATCAGCATTCCTCTTCTTCTCTTGGCATATGCTATTTCAAGAAGAACAACATTGAATGATAAAAAGAATTAATTTATAGAGAAACTAGCAAAAAATATAAAGCTGCCAGATCCTATTTGAGAGTGGAGAGGCAGCTTTTTTGTTGTCTTGAAAGAATTTAAGTATAATTTATGTATAAAAAAACAACTCTGGAATCAGAGTTGTAAATGTATCGAGAGCGACGGGGATCGAACCCGCGATCTACGGCGTGACAGGCCGTCGCGATAACCATCTTCGCTACGCCCTCAAGACTTGCTTAAGATACTCAAAACACAGATTATTGTCAATGGAAATTTACAAAAAACATTATTTTTTGTTAATATTTTTACTTTGGATTGATTTTACGATGCAATCAGTTGGTTGGTAACTGAAGATGCAAGACATTATTTGTCGCATCAATGTTTGTATTATCAACAATAAATATATTTTCATATAAATCAAAAAATAAATTTTATTTTATGTCGTTAAATATATATAAAAGAAAAATAACAAATATATTATGTCGTCGAATGAAGATTGAACATAAGTTTTACAAAATAATAAATACTTTCAATATGAGCAATTATATTTTACATTTGCAATAAATGAAGGTAGTAATTGTAAAAAAGCTAAATAAATTTATAGTACTCTTGACATAACTAACAAGATAAACTAAAGTGGAAACATATTAAAAGAATAGGCTCAATCATAAATTTTGTGGGATTTTATGTGAGGATGGATTTCTTACATAACTTTTCCTACTTGCATCAAAGAGCTTTAGAAAGAAATAGTCATCATCAGAATAGCCAAAAGCCTTGCG
>Ga0172377_10001418_pt1 | contig 24142 bp, 23 predicted proteins | sample Pumphouse3metaG_FD_119749 | JGI IMG/M metagenome (GOLD analysis project Ga0172377, IMG submission 119749) | Leachate microbial communities from a municipal landfill in Southern Ontario, Canada - Pumphouse #3 metaG | ecosystem: Engineered > Solid waste > Landfill > Unclassified | place: Canada... | reverse complement strand
TGTTGACGACGAGATTCTCCGGATCTTTCAATTGTTTGTGGATAAAACGCCTCATTCTAAATTGGAAATAAAAAATATGTCGCTTGTCTGGCATTACCGAAACGTGGATAGTTGGTTTGCTTCTTTACGGGAAAGACAATTGGTCAACGAATTGATTGAACCTTGTGCCCGGCTGAATTTGCAAATCATGCGTGGAAATAAAATCGTGGAGGTAAAGTCACCGCTTTGTACTAAAGGAACGGAAGTTCAACGGCTATTGTCGCAAGACACGTACGATTTTATTCTAGCCATGGGAGACGATATCACAGACGAAGATATGTTTATTGCACTACCCCCCAATGCAATTACAATTAAAATAGGAACATTCTCTGAATATGCCAAATACAACATTATGAATCAACAAGAGACACTCCCTTTTTTAACTAGACTTACAAAATAATTTAATATAAAAATAGTTAAGGCTTTATAAACCTTGATGTAACTTTCTCTTTAGCAAGTAGCTCAACTGTGTTTATTAATGCTAAATGAGAATAGGCCTGAGGGAAATTCCCAAGTTGCCTTTTAGTTTCAAAATCTAAATCTTCACTAAATAGACCCAAATGATTTGAATAAGATAAAACATTCTCGAACAACTTTTTAGCCTCCATCTTTTCGCCTGTTACATAGAGAGCTCTTATAAGCCAAAAAGTGCAAATAGTAAATGCCGAGGAGGGAAGCCCAAAATCATCTCTATTTTTGTATCTATACATTAACCCTTTATGCATCAAGCCCTCCTTAACTGCCTTAACAGTGCTTATGTAACGCGGGTGCATAGCATCAATGAATCCATACTCCTCCATTAATAAAAGAGAGGAGTCTAACTCAATATTTGAGTAGCTTTGAGAAAAACTAGAAATTTGCTCCTTCCAGCCTTTAGTGTGAACATCTTCTTGAATAGCAGAAGCCTCTTTCTCCCACTCTACTGCATAGTTATCTTTACCTAAAAGCTGGGCAACTTTTATGGCTCTATCTATAGCCACCCAACTCATTACTTTAGAAAAAACATAGTGGCTTGTGCTATTTCTTATCTCCCAGATACCTCTATCTGGAGTTCTCCACTCTGCTTTAACACTTCTTACTACATTTTTAACAACCTCCCATATATCTTCCATCTCGTCTAAAGTTCCAGGGAAATAGAGATAATATTTGTAGATAACATCCATTAGATATCCTAAAGAATCGTTTTGCTTTTGATGGTAAGCTGCATTCCCTATTCTAACAGGAGCAGAATTCTCGTAACCAGATAGATGAGATAATATCTCTTCTGTAAGTATTCTCTCTCCCCTTATACCATACATTATTTGGAATGTATCGTTTTTAGATCTAATAATATTTTTAACAAAATGAATAAATCTTCTGGCAGAACCCTGATGTCCAGTACTCAAAAGAGTCTCGATAGACATAGAAGCATCTCTAAGCCAGCAAAAACGATAGTCCCAATTCCTCACCTCACCTATAGTCTCTGGAATACTAGTAGTAATAGCGGCTAAAACAGCTCCAGATGGTTGGAAAGACATAAGTTTTAAAATGAGCATACTTCTCTCTACTACAGAAGAGTACTCTTCAAATTGCTTAGATCTATTTAGCCAGTTTAGCCAATATACTTTAGTCCTAGAGTATTCTAGATGCACTCTTTTAATATCTACATCTACAAGCTTTTGGTTATAAGAGAGCAAGAAAAAGTTTTCTCCATTCAACTCTATCTCACTTGAATTGAGAATTGCTTTTAAAGAGAGACTAGAGTAGAGATAGACAGAGTCTCTATTATCTTTTAAAGAGCCCGAACGAATATAAGACCCCAAATTAAGATGCTCGCTCTTTTCTCTAGCATAATTAAATGCTGGCGAAAAATTTACTCTTATTTTAGGAGCTCCTTTAAGAACTCGTATATATCTATAAATCTCCATAGGAAGATAGTATTTGCTAGCATCCCCTCCAGATTTATAACGAGGCATAAAGTCAATTAACTCAAAGGCATCTTCTCCATTATTGAAAGTTGTAGATAAAATATTAGTATCTGGAATATAGTGTTGAGATATTTCATAACTCTCATCTACAATAAAGCCAAAAGAGCCTCCTTTCTCTTTATCTAATATGGCTGCAAAAATAGAAGGTGAGTCGAAATCTGGGAAACAGAGCCACTCAATATTGCCCTCTTTAGAAATAAGGGCAGCAGTTCTACAATTTCCAATAATACCATAATCTAAATTCTTCATCTACTAAGCTCTCCAATAAATTTTCTTTTCACTTAACTTTGCCACTATTGCCATTGTAAATAGAACAATACAAAAGGCCCTAGCTACACCTATCCAAGGATAACCTGCTGGATAAGCTGCTTGGTAAATATAGATAATTCCTGTAAGCTTAAAAAATGACATTATAAAATTACCAAATATCACATAACTTAATAAAGGATTACTTCCAGCTCCTGCAAAGATTCTAACAAAATAGGAGCTTCTAAATAGATCTACAACTAAATCTGATATAATAAGAAGTGAAATAGCAATAGCTGGAGTTATCAAACAGTAAGAAACAGTACATGGGATTTTTTTTATTGAACCCTCAATAAAGTAGGCTATGGTGCCTCCTATAAATAACAATAAGGCAAGTACAACCTCTTTTTTAATAACTTTTTTAAAGCTATTAGAAGAGATTTCTATAGAGAGTGAGAGCTGCTTGTGCAAAAGATCTCCAACATAAGTAGCAGGTAAAAGTATAAGCAAAAAATAGATATACTCCATATTAAAGAACCACCTAATCTCTTTTATAGAATATAGTTTTCCTTGGATCTCAAAAGGAACTGTTAGAGTCATAAATAGCAAAATAACACTAAAAACAAATAATCTATTTTTTAAATTATCTCTTGTAAAGTACCAAATTAAAGAGCCAAACAGATAGAGAAAAGCTAATAGGAAAATAATAATTCCACTTCTATAAATAGATATTACTTGATCAAAAAGAGAATAGCCCAGTACAATTAAAACAATAATAGAGACTAATCCTGCTCCTCTAATGAGTAGTTTCTTCTCTCTAGAAAACTGTTTGCCATACCTATAATAAAAAATGAATAGAGATATAAAACCAAGAATAGTAAAAAACTGCGCCCACAAACCTTCTACAGAAGAGAAGTTTAGAAAAAGATATAAATAAGAGAAGAGCCACAACATAAAAAACCTCTCTAGAGTCTCACTAAAATAAGCCATTGTTATACTTTTGCTCTTTGCAAGTTCAATTTTTCTCCTTCCAGAAAGAGGGATAGCCACTCCCATACAGAAAATAAATATTGGGAACACCAAGTCTACCCAACTTATACCAGAGATAGTAGTATCTAGATTATGGGTTGGAGGAGGGTTTTGAATATGATACATCCAAACTGGTAACACCCCAGCTGGGACCAAAGCAGAGTAAACCATCCCAAAAATTGAGAGCCCACGTAACAAATCTAACGATAAATACCTTTTCACTTAAAAGCTATATATATTGCTGCAATAGCTCCTTTACTTTAGAGACTCTATTTTCTAACAGCTCTTTAGAAGAGGCCTCAGCTATAAATCTTAAATATGGCTCTGTATTAGATGGTCTAATATTAAACCACCACTCCTTGAACTCAACTCTATATCCATCAAAATCGTAACTTGCTAAAGCCTCTTCTGTAAAGATAAAGTGCTCTCTTATAAGATCCATTGCCTCCTGTTTTCTCTCTATCCTAAAATTTATCTCACCCGAGTTTTCATATTTTGCTATAGTTGCAATTACATCTGAAACAGACCTTCCTTTGCTCTTCATTTTAGCAAAAACTCCAAGAATAATTAAAGCCGCCATAATACCAGAGTCACTGTAGAAAAAATCCTTAAAATAGTAATGCCCTGCTAATTCCCCACCAAAAACTCCATCAATCTCTCTTAGCTTATGAGCAGCAAATGCCCTCCCTACTCTCCAAGTATGAATTGTTGCCCCCATTGGTTCCAAATATTCACCTACAGCCTTAGAACTTCTTATGTCTTGTAAAACATTCCCTTTTATCCCTTTCTCTTCTAAGAAATAGTGCCCAATAACAGCAATCATAAGATCTGGAGAGATAAAGTTCCCTTTCTCATCTGTAAACATTACCCTATCTGCATCGCCATCAAATATAACACCAATGTCGCACCCTTTCTCTTTAACCAGGTTCTGAAGATCTACAACATTCTCTGGAACAAGAGGGTTGGCATCGTGATTGGGAAAAGCACCATCTGGCTCATCATAAATATAATGCAACCTCTGCGACTCTTTACCCAGCACATCTTTAATTAGAATCCCAGCCATACCGTTAGAGATATCTACTCCAATATTCAATGAAGAGAGATCCTTCTTATATTTTAGAAGAAAAGAGATATACTCCTCTTTTATATCTTTCTCATGCACAACACCTTTTTTTTCTGACAGGGTTACTTCTCTATTTTTAACCCACTCCTCTAAAGTTCCTAAACCAGTATCGTACCCTACTGGAAGAGCTTTCTCTTTAGAAACTTTTAATCCATTATACTCCTTAGAGTTATGAGAAGCTGTTATCTGTACAGATGCAGCAAACCCATATTTCCCTGTTGCAAAATAGAGCATAGGAGTAGTAGTAAGCCCCAAGTCATAAACATCGGCTCCACTATCTGTAATCCCCTTAACCAAATACTCTCTTATCTCAGGAGAAGAGAGGCGTACATCTCTCCCAATAAGTACTTTTTTTGAATTCAAAAGCTTAGGCAAGAAAAAACCTATTTTATAAACATCTTCTTTATTAAAATCTACATTATAGATTCCTCTAATATCATATGCATGAAATGCTCCCATAATTAAAGTTTATTTAGCAATTTTATAACTTGGATGAACCTTACCAGCCTCAATATTTTTCAATTTTGAGCTAAGCATCTTCTTTCTAATTGGGGCAGCTTTATCTGTAAATAGAATTCCTTCTAGATGGTCCATCTCATGCTGAACCATTCTGCAAGCAAATCCATCTAGCTCCTCTGTAACCTGTTTAAAATGGTCATCTAAATAAGAGATCTTTATTCTCTTAGGTCTCTCTACATAGGCATTTATGTTGGGAACACTCAGGCACCCTTCATTAAACTCTACTAGCTCTTTACTCTCTTCTAACAACACAGGGTTTATCATAGCCCTTTTAAACTCTTTTAACTCTGGCATATCGTCTGATAATAACGACCCATCAACTACAAGAACCCGCATAGATTTGCCAACCTGAGGCGCTGCGAGCCCAACACCATCGGCATTATACATAGTTTCCCACATATCAGAAATAAAGTTTTTTATCTCTAGCTCTATCCCGGGCTTTTTTATATCTACCTCAAGGGCCTTTTGCCTTAAAACCTGTGCGCCGTAAACATATATAGGTAAAATCATTACTTTGAATTTTATTATTTAAACTACTCTCTTCGCTCTCTTATTGCAGCACTATCTAAATAAGATTGTAAAATAATTGCTGCGCTAATTTTATCTACCATAGATTTGTCTCGCCTCTCCATTTTTTTAACACCACCATCTATCATTGTCTGAAATGCCATCTTTGAAGTAAAGCGTTCATCTTCTAAAGTAACAGGTATTTTAGGAAAATGTTTCTTTAAAAGGTTTAAAAACTGATCTACAAACTTTGCCCCTTCAGATGGAGTGTTGTTTAGATTCATTGGGTAGCCAACCACAAACCTAGAGACACTCTCTTTTTGGATATATTTTTTAAGATATTCTACAATGGTTCCAGAGGGGACAGTGCATATAGGTGTAGCAAAAACACCCAGAGGGTCACTTACTGCAACTCCAGTCCTCTTTTTTCCATAGTCAATTCCAACAATTCTCTGCATAATGCAAAGTTAGTTTTTTTTTGTACATTTGAAGTTTATTTTACCACTATGCCAAGACTATTTTCATACAAAGATTTTGCCAGTGGCAGCCCTACTGTAGAAGCTTTTGCCAACAAACATAGCCCTATAATAATTTGCAATTTAGAGGCTAAAAGAGACAAACCCTTTAACGTTAAGGTTAAAATAGGCAAAACTATTAAACACCCTAACTCCCCAGAACATCACTACCAATATATACAACTTTGGAGTCTAGAGACTCTCATTGCTACTGTCAAACTAGAGCGAGCAAGCTTTGGAGACCTTCCAGTTCACGTAGAGGCTAACTTTACATTTATACCTAAAGTGAGCCTGCGCCTCATAGCCCTTGCATATTGCAATAAACATGGGCTATGGCAGAGCGAAGAGGTTTTTATTAAAGTTAAAGAATAAATCAATAAAGAGATAATTAAATAGCTCCTAATTAAATGGCAAAAATAAAAAAAGAGAAGAGAAATAGATTACGGAATAAATTCCGCTTTTCAATTTTCAATGACACCTCTCATGAGCAAGTATTTGCTTTTCGTTCAAGCGGCCTTATGATGCTAATAAGTATAGTTATTGCAATATTTATACTTATTGGCTCAGTTACTCTCTTAATTTCACTAACTCCTCTTAGAGAATTTATACCAGGTTACCCCAATGCACAAACAAGACATGCAATAGTGCAAAATGCACTCAAAGCAGACTCTCTTGAGCAGTCAATGAAGCTATGGGATTTTCACCTAAACAACATTCAGAGAATAGTAGTAGGTATGGAGCCACTAGACCACCAAGAGATTACAGCTTCAAATAAACTTATAGACACCTCTTCTACTTTATTTGCAAAAGATTCAACCACAAATAGCGACTCTCTTCTACGCCAAGAAGTTTTAAAACAAGAGCAACTTATTTTAAAGGCTCAAGAGAGAAAAATAAACCAGATAGAGGGGCTCCACTTCTTCTCTCCAGTAAAAGGGATTGTCTCTAACGGTTTTAATATTGCAATAAATCACCCTTTTATTGATATTGCAGCACCAGCAAACTCAGCAGTATCTGCTGTTTTAGATGGGACTGTAATTCTCTCTACTTGGACAGAAGAGACTGGTTACACCATACAAATTCAACACAGCAATAATTTAATTTCTATATATAAGCACAACTCTAAACTCTTAAAAAAATCTGGAGAAAAAGTAAAAGCTGGAACTGTAATTGCACTTGTAGGAGACACAGGTTCGCTTAGTAGCGGTAACCATTTACATTTTGAATTATGGCATAAAGGGGTTCCCATAGATCCTCAACTATATATCAATTTCTAATAAGCTCCTAGGATAAATATGAAGAGACGAATAGCAATTTTAGGCTCCACAGGTTCTATTGGGACACAAGCTCTGGATGTTATCTCAAAGCACCCAAGTTTACTCTGCGCCGAGGTTCTTACTGCAAAATCAAATGCTTCGCTACTAATAGAGCAAGCAATTAAACATAACGTAAATGCGGTAGTTATTGCCGATGAGTCTAAATACGAACAAGTTTTCAAAGCCTTAGACCCTTATGATATAAAAGTTTTCACAGGAAAAGATTCCATTGGGAAGCTTGCATCTGGCCAAAATATTCATATAGTACTCACCGCTATGGTTGGCTTTAGCGGTTTAAAGCCTACTATAGAGGCAATAAAAGCAGGCAAAGCAATTGCCCTTGCAAATAAAGAGACTTTAGTTGCAGCTGGTTCAATTATTATGAAACTTGCAAAAGAGTATAATGCCCCAATTATTCCTGTAGATTCCGAACATTCAGCAATTTTTCAATGTCTTCAAGGAGAACGGGCAGACATAGAAAAAATACTACTAACAGCATCGGGAGGTCCATTTTTTGTTAAAACAGAGAGAGAGATGGAAGAGGCCACCATTGAAGATGCTCTTAACCACCCTAAATGGAATATGGGTTCAAAAGTCTCAATAGACTCTGCAACCATGATGAATAAAGGGTTAGAGATGATAGAAGCACATTGGTTGTTTGACACAGAACCTTCAAATATAGAGATTGTAGTTCACCCGCAATCAATAGTCCACTCAATGGTTCAATTCTCAGATGGGTCTGTAACTGCTCAAATGAGTACTCCAGATATGAGACTCCCAATTCAGTATGCCTTAACATACCCTCACAGAGTTTCTCTAAATACAGAGAGAATAAACTTTTCTTCACTATCTAAATTAGAATTTTTTAAACCCAATTTTAATAAATTCCCTACTTTAAAGATAGCATATAAAGCTATAGAGAGAGGTGGAAATATCCCTTGCGCAATGAATGCTGCAAACGAAGCTGCAGTAGAATGCTTTCTAAGTGGTAAGATAAAGTTTACCCAAATAGTTAAAATAATTGAAGAGACAATTAAAGAGACTTTATTTATAAAGGAACCCTCTTTAGAAGAAATTTTTGAAACAGATAAAACTGCCTATAAAACAGCAACAAAACTCTGTTATGCTCTAACAAATAAAAATCAAACTAAATAATAAATTAACATAATTTTAAACAGCAAATAAATCTAAATGGAGACATTGTTAAAAATATTGCAAGTAATTCTTGCACTTTCAATACTAGTTATAGTACATGAATTTGGGCACTTTTTCTTTGCTCGGCTTTTTAAAATTAGAGTAGAAAAATTTTACCTCTTCTTTGATGCTGGGTTCTCACTTTTTAAATTTAAACCCAAAAATAGCGAAACTGAATATGGGATTGGATGGCTTCCATTAGGAGGGTATTGCAAGATATCTGGAATGATAGACGAGAGCATGGACAAAGAAGTTATGAAGCAAGAACCTAAACCATGGGAGTTTCGCAGTAAGCCTGCATGGCAACGTTTTATTGTAATGTTTGGTGGGGTCTTCTTCAACTTTATCTTAGCAATCTTAATCTATGCTGCAACACTCTTTACTTGGGGCGAAGAGTACCTAAAACCACAAGATGCCACTTTTGGAGTTCACTGTAACCAGCTAGCGTTAGATATGGGCTTTAAACATGGAGATAAAATTATCTCTTTCGATGGCCAAGAGGTAGAGAAGTTTCGCGAGCTCCAAATAGTATTAGCGCGCAACCAAGCAACCCAAGCAGAGGTAATTAGAGATGGGGAAAGAGTCACTATAGAGCTGAACCAAGAGTATCTCTCTCTAGTATTAAAAACCCCCGAAATGTTCACTTTAAGAATTCCATACCAAGTTCTAGAAGTGCCAGATACATCTCTTAACGCAGGCACCCTTTTACCTGGAGATAGATTTATTTCTGTTAACTCCCAAGTGGCAACAACTATACAAGATGTTCAACCAATATTAGCCCAAAACAAAGAGAAGACTCTACCTGTCTCACTACTAAGAGATGGTAAAGTTATAGAAAGCGAGATCTATATAAACTCAAATGGATTAATAGGCATAATTCTTGATGGAGATTATACTAAGTTCTTTAACATTACAACTAAGAGATACTCGCTTACAGCTTCTATCCCTGCTGGGTTAAACAAAGCACAAACTACAATAAGCAACTACTTTAAAGAGTTAGGGCTTATATTCTCTCCCAAAACAGAGGCATATAAATCTGTTGGCAGCTTTATTGCTATAGGAAAAATATTCCCCTCCTCTTGGAATTGGGAAATCTTTTGGAACATAACAGCCTGGCTTTCAATAATGCTAGCTGTATTAAACCTTCTTCCTATACCAGCTCTAGATGGAGGTCACATTTTATTCCTTCTCTACGAGATTATTACCAGAAGAAAACCTAGCGACAAATTTTTAGAAAATGCGCAAATAGTAGGAATGATGATTCTTTTTGGAATTATGTTCCTGGCATTTGGTAACGATATTTATAGACTTTTTAAATAAAATTGAGATGAAAGCTTTCAAACTACTTTTGATTATTATTGCTATTGCTTCAATAGAATCTTGTAAATGTACTGGAGGGCCACAACTAATGCCTAATGTTAGCGGCAAAGCTGGTGAGGTGGTTATTGTAATTAGTAAAAGTGAATGGGAAGCCGAAGTTGGTGCCAAATTAAGATCAATACTCGCAATTGACCAACCACACCTCCCACAAAAAGAGCCAATGTTTACCCTTGTCAATATTCCCGAAAGTGCCTTTTCTAAAATATTTCAAACGCACAGAAATATAATAATGGTAAACATATTGCCAGATTTAGAGAAGCCAAAAATGGTTTTCCAAGAAAATGTATGGGCAGCACCTCAAATAGTAACAACAATCTCTGCCTCTAGCAGCAGTGAATTAGCGAAGATAATTAATCAGCAACAAGATAGGCTTACTGGTGCTATTTTAATGGCAGAGAGAAATAGAAATATCCAAAATGCTAAAAGGTATGAAGATAGGGAATTAAGAGCATTAGTAACCAGCGAATTTGGTGGTTCGCCCTATTTCCCAAAAGGGTACAGTTTAAAAAAGAAGACCGAAAACTTTATATGGATCTCGTATGAAACTACCTATACAAACCAAGGTATCTTTATATACCGTTTCCCTTATAAAGACTCTACAGATTTCTATCTAGAGAACTTAGTAGCCCGCAGAAACGATGTTCTCTTCAGAAATGTTCCTGGTCAAATAGAGAAATCTTATATGACAACCAACCCTCACGAAGAGCCTTCACTAAGATGGATTAGATATAATAAAAGAGACTTTGCCGAACTTAGAGGTCAATGGGAAGTTCAAAATGATTTTATGGGAGGCCCATTCATAAGCCATTTTTTTATGGACAAAAATAACCGTAACATAATAGCATTAGAGGCTTTCGTCTATGCTCCAAGGTACGATAAAAGAAATTATCTACGTCAAGTAGAGTCTTTGATATACTCTTTTGAACAATTTTAGTCAACTTTTTTTGGAACAATAAAAAAAACATATATCTTTGCACTCCCAAGATCAAAAAGATTTATTCTGTAATGATAAGATCTATTTGTTTTTGACGGTCCGTTCGTCTAACGGTTAGGACTCAAGATTTTCATTCTTGCAATAGGGGTTCGATTCCCCTACGGACTACAAATAAAAAATTAAAAAATGGCAAATCACGCATCAACAAAAAAGCGGGCGCGTCAAAGCGCAAAACGCAGAATTCATAACAGGTACTATGCACGCACAACTCGTAATGCTATTAAGGCACTACGTAACACTACCGATAAAGATGCAGCAATAGCTCTGTTACCAAAAGTATCCTCAATGTTGGATAAATTAGCTAAAATTAACGTCATTCATAAAAACAAAGCAGCAAACTTAAAAAGTGGTATTACTGCTCATGTTAACAAATTGAGTTAATTTTTACGATTTGTCTTAGAAGTATAGAGAATGCTTCCCAATTTTGGGAAGCATTTTTATTTTACTTAGCCATGAAAAAAAGAGTTCCCATTAAAGAGTGGAAAAAAGACGAAAGACCTAGAGAGAAACTTTTAGAAAAGGGACCAGAAGCACTTACAGATGCCGAACTAATTGCTATTCTTATTGCAAGCGGAACCAAAAAAGAGAGTGCTTTAGATATCTCTAGAAATATTCTCACTAAGTGCGATAATAACCTTAGAGAATTAGCCAAAATAGACCTAGAAAAACTCAAAGAAATTAGTGGAGTTGGCCCAACTAAAGCAGTAACTCTACTCTCTGTCTTGGAGCTTTTTAAAAGATTTACAGTAACCTCTGGGAAAGAGATGCCCAAGATTCAATCTTCTGACTATGCTGCTAAGGCTATAAGCCCACTATTAAGAGACCTCCCACATGAAGAGTGTTGGGTTCTCTACTTAAACCGCGCAAATAAGCTTATTTCAAAAGAGAGATTGAGTATAGGAGGAGTTTCATCTACAGTAGTAGATGTAAAAATTATTATAAGAAACGCACTAGCAAAACTAGCTAGCGGTTTAATTTTAGTTCACAACCACCCCTCTGGCAACGCTTCACCTGGAGAAAACGATAAAATTCAAACCAAAATTCTTAAAGATGCTGCATCTCTTTTTGATATTGCACTATTAGACCATTTAATTATTGCAGGAGATAGATATTTTAGCTTCGCCGATGATGGTATGATTTGATAAATTTGTATATTTGATGCAAATACATCTTAAATAACCGTAAATGAAAATTATAGACCTTGGTAAAAAGAACTCTGTGCTGAATAATTTTATTGCAGAAATTAGAGACACAGTAGTACAAAAAGAGAGCATGAGATTTCGCACAAATCTTGAAAGAATTGGTATGATTTTCGCGTACGAAATTAGTAAAGACCTAAGCTATACAACTCAAGAGATAACTACACCATTAGGAATTGCAGAATGTAATGTTATTGATGGCAATATTGTTATTGCGAGTGTTCTAAGAGCAGGCCTCCCTCTTCACCATGGAATATTAAATGTTTTTGACAAATCTCAAAATGCCTTTATAGCTGCATATAGAAAATATGGCAAAGATAATAAGTTCACCATTCAACTAGAGTACAGTAGCAGCCCAAGTTTAGAAAACAAAGTTCTTATTCTGGCAGACACTATGTTGGCTACTGGATCTTCATTGGTTCTTACTTATAACAAGCTATGCGAAAATGAAAACCCTATACATACACATATAGTTTGCCCTATTGTGAGCAAAGATGGGGTAGAGTACCTATCTAAACATCTACCACACAAAAAAGTGACATTATGGGTTGGAGCTATAGACGAAGAGCTCACTATTAAATCATACATAGTGCCAGGCTTGGGAGATGCAGGCGATCTTGCCTACGGAAGCAAACTGTAAACTTTTTGACCATTAACAAAGGTCATTGTTACTTTAATATCTGGAATCTCTTTTCCAGGAGCTGTCATAATATCTTTATCTAAGACAACAAAGTCTGCAAACTTACCTGGTTCTAAGCTACCCTTTAGGTTCTCTTCAAAAGAGGCTTTTGCTGCCCAAATAGTCATAGACCTCAATGTCTCTTCTTTTGTCAATGCATTTTCCATTTGGAACCCTTCTGAAGGGACAAAATCTAAATTCTTCCTATATACGGCAGAATGAAAAGTATACATAGGGTTAACTGCCTCTACAGGAAAATCTGTACCAGAAGGAAGCCACCCAACTTGGTCTAGAAGCTCCTTATAAATATATGCACTCTTCAACCTCTCTCCTACTCTTTCATCTGCCCAAAGCATATCTGAAGTTGCGTGTGTTGGTTGTATAGAAGGTACTATTGAATATTTACCAAAAAGAGGGACATCTTCGGGTGCAATAATCTGGGCATGCTCAATTCTCCAACGTCTATCATTTCCAGGCTCCAAAAACTTAGCGTATGTATTTAGGGCTTGCCTATTTGCAGCATCACCTATACAGTGCATAGAAACTTGAAAATTATGATTATAAGCCCATTTGCACAATCTATCGAACTCCTCTTGAGCAATAACCGAAATCCCTTTGGTAGTGCTCTTATCTGAATATGGCTCCAACATTAAGGCACCCCTTGAGCCTAATGCACCATCGGCAAATAATTTAATTGAAGATATTTTTATTCTACCATTATTGTAAGGTTCAGTAAATCTCTCTAAGTTTTCCTGACTTGGAGTAAGTGCCAGGTTTGTTCTTATTTTAAGATCTCCATTATTATTAAGCTTTTCAACAACCTTAATTAGAGAGAGAGAGCCTCCTGCATTTGTTACAGATGTCAAACCATTTTTAAAGCACTCCTCTTGTGCTATAAGAATCATATCTGCCATCTCTTGCTCTGTTGGCTCTGGTAGAACAGATTCGAACCTCTCTGCTGTATTCTCAAGAAATACTCCTTTAAATTTATTACCCTCCATTATTGCCTCCCCCTCTGGAATTGAAGAGTCTCCAGGAGTAATTCCAAGTAACTTTATTGCTACATCGTTTACAATAACAGCATGGTAATCTATCCTAAAAAGCACCACTGGAATATCTGGAAAAAGTTCGTTTAGTTTTCCATTACTAGGAAACTCATCACTGCCCCATAATGTTTGATCCCAACCATCACCTGCAAGGAAAGATGGTTTAGAGTGGTCATATCTCTCTTTTAACCTTTCCAAAATCTCTTCAAAAGAGGAGGCCTCTTTAAGGTCTACTCTTGAGAGAGCTACTCCCAACATAGAGAGATGGCAGTGAGCATCATTAAAACCCGGATAGAGAGGCGCTCCTTCTAAATCAAGAACCTCGCTAGCCCTATAGTTGGCAATTATATAATTATCTTCCCCTACCTCTAAAATCTTTCCATCTTTAACTGCAATTGCAGAACAGGTAGAGAACTCTTTATCTACAGTATAGCCCTTGGCATTTATAATTAAAAAATCGGCCTTTTGTTTCATCTCACAACTAGTTAAAAAGGACATAATAAATAGTCCAAAAACAATCTTTTTCATATTAAGTTAATCATAAGTTTCAATTATATGACTAGGAAAACAAACTACACCTCTAAGACAGACTAAAGCTCCTTTCTTAGACGTGCAATTGGCACATTCAACTGCTCTCTATATTTAGCAACAGTTCTTCTTGCAACTCTATATCCTTTCTCATTTAAAACAGACACTAATTCTTCATCTGTAAGAGGTTTTCTTTTATCCTCTACATCTACACTCTCTAATAAGATATTTTTAATTTCTCTAGTAGAAACCTCCTCACCAGAGTCTGTCATTAACCCTTCAGAGAAAAAGTACTTTAAAGGATAAACTCCAAAATGAGTTTGAATGTACTTGCAATTTACAACCCTAGAAATAGTTGAAATATCTAAATTTGTCATTTCTGCTATATTCTTTAATACCATAGGCTTAAGCTTACTCTCGTCGCCTTCAATGAAAAACTCACTTTGAAATTCCAAAATAGCATTCATAGTGTTATTAAGAGTATTATGGCGCTGCCTAATTGCCTCTACAAACCACTTTGCCGAATCTAACTTCTGCTTAACGAAAGTTGCAGCCTCCTTTCCAGACTTATCGTTATTGGCAGATTTCATTAAAATATCGGCATATCTTCTATTAATCCTTAACTCAGGAACAGAAAATCTTGGCATAGTCATAACTAATTCCCCATCTTTATAGTCCAATAAGAAATCTGGAACAATCTGCTGCGCTTGCTCTGTATAGGAATCGTCTATCTGACCACCAGGGCGAGGGTTCAATCTAACAATCTCTTCTATAGCATCTCTTAACTGATCTTCAGATAAAGAGAGCTTGGTCATTATCTTTTCATAATGCTTTTTAGTGAACTCAGCAAAATGACTCTGTAAAATTGTTTTTGCTAGCTCAACAGATGGAGAGCTTTCTTTTAGTTTAATCTGTATTAGCAGACACTCCTTAAGATTCCTTGCACCTATACCAGCAGGTTCAAACTCCTGAATTTTCATAAGAATAGCCTCTAGCTCCTTTTCGTTAGTATCAATGCCTTGCCTAAAGGCAATATCATCTACCAACGATTCTAAGTCTCTTCTAAGATAACCATCGTCGTCTAAACTGCCAATTAGAAAACCAGCAATAGATTTTGAACGACTATCCATCTGGCTATAGCCTAGTTGAGTTTCTAAACTTTGGTAGAAACTCTCCTTTACAGAAAACACATTATACTGAGGCTTTAAATCTTTCCCTTGATTATTAACATAGAGCTTATAAGAGGGTATCTGATCTTCTGAACTATAGTCACTTAAAGAGACATCCCCTGTGGTTTCGTCTTGCTCTTCTCCATCTGTAGCTTCATCAAGTACTGGGTTCTCTTCCAGCTCTTTCTTGATTCGCTGTTCTAACTCCATAGTAGGGAGCTCCAATAACTTGATAGTCTGTATCTGAAGAGGAGATAGTTTCTGCTGTAATTTTTGTTGTAATCCCTGTTTTAACATATATCTTGGAGCATTTATGCAAAGATATGATTTTTATTTAACTTCGCACTTGATAACCTTCCTAAAAAGAGAGTGAATACCTTTCAATATGAAGATAGACGTAGAAAATGTAATAAAGAGCAAAAACCCTGACCTACTAAGAGTTATACCTAGATTCTTACTCAAATGGGTTGAGAAACTAATTCATCAAGATGAACTTAATACCCTCCTTAAAGAGTCTGGGCATCTCAAAGGCGCCAAGTTTGCAACAGCTGCTCTTGAAAAATTCAACATAACCTACACAATTCATGGCCTAGATAGTTTAGATAAAACAAAACGTTACATAATTGTATCTAATCATCCATTAGGAGGGTTAGATGGAATTATTATGATTGAACTATTTGGGAAACTATTTAAAGAGGTACGTTTTGTAGTTAACGATTTACTCTACCATGTAGAACCCCTAAGGCCAGTTTTTATTCCTGTTAATAAGTATGGCAGGCAAAGTGTACAGACAGCACAAATGATTCATGAAAGCTATGAGTCAGACGCTCAAATATTGTACTTTCCTGCTGGTCTTTGCTCTAGGTTAACAAAAGGGAAAATAGAAGATTTAGAGTGGAAAAGAAGTTATATAAATCAAGCTATCAAATATGAAAGAGATATACTACCTCTTTTTTTTGAGGGTAAAAACACACCTCTGTTTTACAAAATAGCTAATCTCCGCAAAAAAATAGGAATTAAGTTTAATTATGAAACAGTTCTTTTACCTCGCGAAATGTTTAAAAAGGAAAACTCCCAATTCAATATTTTTATAGGGGAACCTATAACACACCAACAGCTTTCCAAAGAGAAAACAGTTAAAGAGTGGAATAAAATAATACGGGATAGAGTCTATTCATTTAATAAATAATTATGGAACCAGTAATTAAACCAGTAGATAGAAAACTCATAATTGAGGAACTTCACAACGATAAATTCATTAGAAACACTCGTAAAGGTGATAACAAAATATATGAAATAACAGCACATGACTCCCCACACACCATGCGTGAAATTGGAAGGTTAAGAGAGATCTCTTTTAGACTAGGCGGTGGAGGAACAGGAAAATCTATAGATATAGATGAGTTTGATACTAGCTCTCAAAACGCCTATAAACAGCTTATAGTTTGGGATCCAAAAGATCAAGAGATATTAGGTGGGTACAGATATATACAATGCTCTGGGCTAGAGGTGAAACATATGGCAACAAGTGAGCTCTTCACTTTTTCAGATGAATTTAAAAATGAGTATATGCCATTTACTATAGAGCTAGGCAGGTCTTTTATACAACCTAACTACCAAAGCACAAATATTAGACGTAAAGGGCTATATGCTTTAGATAATCTATGGGACGGACTTGGCGCCCTAATGTTAAGGTACCCCCATATTGAATTTTTCTTTGGCAAAGTAACTATGTACTCTTCATATAACCTAAGAGCAAGAAACATTCTTCTTAACTTTCTAAATAAATATTTTAACGACCCAGATAATCTAATAGTCCCAATCTCTCCTCTAAAATATGACTCAGATAACCCATACTACACACAACTTTTTGAACATGAAGATTACAAAGAGTCGTATAAAAAACTCTCTAAAGAGATAAGAAATCTAGGCGAAAATATCCCACCACTAATAAACTCCTATATGAATCTCTCACCAACAATGAAGGTTTTTGGAACAGCAATTAACCACAACTTTGGAGGCGTAGAAGAGACAGGTATAATGATAAACATCTCTGAAATTTATCCCGAAAAAATAGAGAGATACCTCTCTCCGCTAAGGAGACTAGCAGCAAGATTACAAACAAAATGGTGGCAAGGAAAAAGATAAAAAACTCTATTACAACGGAGGGAAGTTAATATCTTCTCTAACTATAAATGCCGAGGGGTAGTCTTGTTCAATTTTTTTTAACATCTTAACAGCATCAGACTTAGTTCTTAAATCACCCACAGTTACCTTAAAGTAAGGGTTATCGTAAGTTCTATAGACTCCAATAGTAGGGTAGGCTTGTGAAAAAGACTCTACTAACTCATCAGATCTAACTCTGGCATGTTGGTCGTTATTAAAAAAAATCCTTACCCTAAAACCTGGAATAGCACGTTTAGAGGCAGTTGCAATATAATTGTTGAGCAACTCTCTTGTAGTTGCTCTTTGGGTTACCTCTATTTGCGACCCATAATAGCTGTACTCATTTATTAGCTCAATTATATCTTTATTTAGATAGGTAGAGTCCAATATAACAACTCTCTGTGGAACTACTGTATCACCTAAAGGAACACTACTAAATGTAAAGTCGCCATTTTGAGAACTCAACCTTGCTGTAACAGCCATTAATATGAAAAGAAAACTATACTTTATAATTGTTCGCATTTTATTAAATTATAAATTATTGAAAATTTAAAGCCTTCTAGCTAACTTCTCTAAAGGCATATCTTTCATCTTAAGAACTCTTCTCCTACCATTAGAGGGTCTTATAACAGCTCGCAAATCTATATTAAAGTCAGAAAACTTCCATTGAGACAAATTCAAACCCATAGAGAGCAAAGAGAGAGGGTCTACAAGATCCATTCTAAATGTCATATTGTTCACACTTATTCTATTAGCAACTACAGTGTCACATTGTATCAAAGTAATATTTGCAAAATCTACTCCCCCCCTTTTCAAAACACCTTTAGCATCACATAAAAATAGATCTCTATTAGTTGGGTTATGCACACTAAACTCAACATCAATATCTGCAGTACTAGTATTTCGCAACTGAAAACTTTTTACTTTAATCTCTTTAAGTTCTACCTCTCCAAGCTTGGTACAACTTGTAAAAAGTAGAGATGCAAAAAGCAGAAAACCTAAAAATCTTTTCATCATTTTTATTTTGAATTATTACAAAGGTATAAAAAAGCATATATTTGCAGAATAATATATGTAGGTAATGACAAACAAATTCTATTCCGTAAAACCTATCTTAAACAAAAACCTCAAACAAGTATATATAGAAACTTATGGTTGCCAAATGAATGTGAGCGACAGCGAGGTGGTTTTAGCTGTTCTACAAAGCAACAATTACTCTCTATGCAAAGATATAAATAGTGCTTCACTAATATTTATTAACACCTGCTCTATAAGAGAAAATGCCGAACAGAGAATCTGGGCACGTCTAGAGTATTTTCGCTCTTTAAAGAAAAAGAAGAGAGAGCTTAAAGTAGGCATTCTAGGTTGTATGGCCGAAAGGCTAAAAGAGAAGCTCATAGATCATGGAGTTGTAGACATTGTAGCTGGCCCAGATTCATACCGCCATCTACCAAAACTTATAGAAGGAATAACCAAAGGTGAAAAACAGATAAATACAATTCTCTCAGAAGAGGAGACCTATGCAGACATCTCACCTATAAGGATGGACAAAAACGGAGTGAGCGCCTATATCTCTATAATGAGAGGGTGCAATAACTACTGCTCATACTGTGTTGTCCCTTACGTTAGAGGGAGAGAGAGAAGCCGAAACCCTCAAAGCATAATTAAAGAAGCAAAACAACTTTTAGAAAATGGATACAAAGAGGTAACTCTTCTTGGACAAAATGTTAACTCATACAGTTGGAACAATAGCAACCAGCACATTACATTTGCCATGCTCTTAGAAATGGTTGCTCAAATAGCCCCTTCACTAAGAGTTCGGTTTTCTACTTCACACCCAAAAGATATAGATGAATCGGTTATAAAGGCTATTGTTAAATATCCAAATATTTGCAAACATATTCACTTACCAGTTCAATCTGGGAGCAATACTGTTCTTAAAAGAATGAATAGGAAATATACAATAGAGGAGTATTTAGAGAGAGTAAAACTAATTAAAGAGCTTATTCCCGAATGCACCCTAAGTACAGATATAATTACAGGCTTTTCAGGAGAGAGTGAGCAAGACCACCAAGAGACTCTCTCTATTATGAAAGAGGTTGGATACTATACTGCCTTTATGTTTCAATATTCCGAACGGCCAAACACTACTGCAGCAAAAAAATATCCAGACAGTGTATCTGAACAAGATAAAAACAGAAGGTTAAATGAGATTATAGAGCTGCAGCACAAACTCTCTAAAATATCTAATAATGAAGATCTTGGCAAAACATTTGAAGTTCTTATAGAGGGAACCTCTAAACGCTCTAAAGAGGAATTATCTGGAAGAACTTCACAAAATAAAGTTTGTATTTTCCCTGCAGGTGAACATAAAGTAGGCGACTATGTTAATGTAAAAGTTACCTCCTGTTCATTAGCAACTCTCAAAGGAGTTGCAGTTAACTAAGTAGGGAACCTTTATTTATTAACTCAATTACAAATCAAATAATTAACAATAATTTAAGATAAATTTTGCACTATGACAAAAATGCGAACAACATATATAGGTGAGCTTAAAACAGAAGCAATCCATCTAAAATCTGGAAGCAAAGTTATAACCGAGGCCCCAGAAGATAATAATGGGAAGGGCCAAAAATTTTCTCCTACAGATCTTTTTGCAACCTCTTTGGGCTCATGCATGCTCACAATAATGGGTATCTCTGCACAAGCTCACGGCTTTTCAATTGAAGGCACACGTGTAGAGGTAGAGAAAATAATGGCTGCCAATCCGCGCAGAGTATCTGAGATAAAACTAGAGATACACCTGCCTCGTAAAGATTATACAGACAAAGAGATGAGGCTAATAGAGTCTGCAATAAAAACCTGCCCTGTAGCAAATAGCATTCACCCAGATATTGTTAAAACAATATCTTATCACCTTCCAGAATAGCATCACACTAACTAAAAGAAAAGATAACGGCAAGTACCAACCCCAGCAACAGCAGAAGATACCAACTCTCCTGTTGGCGATACTACTTTCATTAGTGAGTTAGATGTAAAACTAACCTCGGCAGTAAAAATATTATCTGTAGAGGGGCTTACTCCCACTCCATAAAAATAGGTTCCACTAAAAAGTGTAGAGACACTACCAGAGGAGGTCTCAACAGCATAGATAGAGGAACTCTCTGCCATATAACTTGCATTAAAAACTGTATGATAGGTATATATCTTCTCTCCTTTAAAGTCTGAACTAATATAACCATCCATCCCATCTACTGGAACCTCAACTACCTTTGTTACAGCTAGAGAGTTTGGGTTTATTTGTACAATGCCTTTGTCTGGAAATGAAGCCCACAACATTAAATTGTTATCAATCACTAGATGCTTTGCTGCACCAGAAACATCTGCAGATCTTATTAGCCCTTTTGTTGACATATTATCTGCCGTAGCATCTAACACTTTAACTCCTTCTCTGGTAGCAACAAATAAGCTACTCCCATAGAGAAGCAACCCCTCGGCATCTGTTCCAACTAAAACCTTTTTAATTAACTGCTTTGTTTGTAAATCATAAACCGCAACATAGGAGTTAGGGTATCTCCAAAATCCATCTGAGCCAACTATATAGTCATAATCCCAATTGGTAACATAAATTCTTCTATCTGTAACAACAGCAGCCCTAGGAGAAGCAAGCCCCTCTGTGATAGGGTCTGTTACAATTTTTGCCGTTCTAGAATCTACAACCTCTATCTTATCTGGGTAGTTACATATAATGAGAGCTTGTTTATTTGGAGCCACAGCACCAGAGATAACTGTTGCACCAATAGCAACACCATTTGCTTGCTCATAAACTCTATTTTGTATACTCCCATTAGCCTCGTCGTAGAGAGAGATGCTTGCAGAGTGCTCTGTAAAGTTACCTTGATTTATAACAATAACTTTTTGGTCCATAGGAATTACCTGGTCTGTTATCTCTTTTGAACAAGCTACTAGAGAGATAGCAACTAATAGGCATACGAATAATTTAAATCCTCTTGTTTTCATTTTGTTTATTAATATTAATTTTCTGTTAAAATATTATTGTCTACTAAAAAAAATATCTCAATGCCACTTGCCAGTTCCTACCAGGCATAGCATAGAATTTTATATTCTCATAATGTTCATTAGTAATGTTTTTAAGTGCAATATTTAACGAATATCTATTACCTCCCAACACTCCCTTCAAAGCAACTCCAACATCTACCAAAAAATAGGGTTTTAAAATATCATATATATCTAAAGTTGTTCTCTCTCCCGTATATGAAAGATTTATAAAACCAGTTATAGCATCTTTACTAGCAGTGAAAGAGCTTCTTAAAGAGTGCTTTGGTTGAAAAGCAAGTTGCTCATCAATAGAGGGATCTTCACTCCAGAGCCCTCTTATCATTCTAACATTTGTATAACTATAATTTAGAGAAGCACCTAGCTTCCATTCTACAAACTCTTTTTTATAATTAACCCCCAACTCTGCACCTTGTGAAAGCACCTCTGGTATATTCTGAGGACGCCATACCTGTCCAGCAGGAAGCCATCTAATCCAGTTGTTCACCTCACTCCTATAAAAAGTTAGATATCCAGTAAAGGAGCTACTTTGCCCAATATGATTGTTCATTCCAAACCAGCTATAGTTAACTCCCGCCTCGGCAGTAAAAGATTTTTCACTTTTAAGATAGGTGTGTGTTCCCCCCCAATATCGGTCGTTTAAAGAGGGAACTTTGCTATTTCTAGATAACGAAGCTTTTAATGAGAGTGAGTGCCCCTGATTGCGAATTGGTGTAAATTTTATATCTAACGAGGGCATAAAAGGGACCTCGCTATTAGTCACCCACCCTGCTCTTGCTCCAGCAGAGACAACTAAATTAGAGATAAAGTAGGGATTATACCTAGCTAAGAAAAAGAGATACCCCCTGTTCTCTTGAACAGAATGGGCAAAAGATTTTGCAGAGGGAGCAATATATTCATACGAGCCCCCTCCTTTTAAGATAAATTGAGTGGAAGTCAACTGAGCCTCGGCACTCCCCAACACCTTAGAGGCCTCTATTACATCTTCTTTATATCTCTCATAGTCATTTGCAAAAGAGGCCCTTGCGCTATAAGATAACAGCGAACTACTCCCACTATAACTTAAAGAAGCTCTTAAGTTTCTATCTAAAATAGATGCAAATGTCTCTGGCCTATCATTCAAAGAGACAGAGGGTTGAATCTCTCTATCAAAAGAGAGGTACCATAAATTAAATACCAGCAGAGACGAATCTTTGAACTTTCTATATAACTCCTGTAACACTCCTCCATTTAAATATCCACTATTATTAAGGTATTCTTTAGGAAGCCCAGGCTTAGTATTATTTAGAAAAGAGTAATTATTTTTGGCCGATGTGTAAAATAGACTAGTTCTAGATTCAGTAGTATTGTTTGAGTACCTGAGCGTAGCCCCAGTGTAGAGAGTAGAGTAACTTCCTAGACTCACAAGAACATCTCCGCTATATCCTTTTTCCCACGTAGGAGCAGTTTTCAACTGAAGGCTCCCACCAATAGATCCGTCGCCGTATAGAGCAGAACTTCCACCTATATGAATGTCTAATTTATCAAAAAAATAGATAGGTACATGAGATAAATTTGTTTGCCCCAAGGTAGGCACAGAGAGGCTCATTCCATTCCAAGCCACCGTTGTATGCGAAGAAGATGTTCCCCTAACAGAGAGATATGAACCCGCACCTCTACCATACTCTTTAATATAAATTGCACTTTGCTCTTTAATAAAATCTGCCAAAGAGTTAGTTTTCATCTGTGAAAGAATCTCTTGAGAAGCACGTATTATATTTGAACCAACAGCAAAAGAGCTATTAGGTACAATAGAACGTCTTATACCACTGTTAATTATAACTGAGTCTAAATTATATGTTTTTACACTATCTATAATTGGAACTTTCTCATCTTTAAAAATAAAAAGAGATTGCGCCGAAGCTGGAGCTCCTGCTAGAATTGCAATAGATGCAAAATAAAAAACAATAAAAGATATACCTCTGTACATCGCTCCCTATCTCCCGAAAGTTCGATTAAAATGTTAAGCTCTCAATAGGTTTTCTGACTCAGCTTTTAGATTCGCACCTTCCCGCCGTTTTTGGCAGTGGTTGGGAAGCGAAAAACCCATTCGGGTAAGCATTACAGCAGCGGGTACTGTTTCCGATTCTCACGAAATTCCCTTATTAGATTGCAATGCAAAGGTAATTAATTAATTTAATTTTGCCACCTTTCCAAAATTAACTACTTTTGCACACCAAAGTTTATCAAAGCAAAAACTGCCCGGATGGCGGAATTGGTAGACGCGCTGGTCTCAAACACCAGTGACTGCGAGGTTGTGCCGGTTCGATCCCGGCTCCGGGTACTTGAAAAAATCTCCCACACTAGCTTGGTGTTTAGCTGTATGAGGGAGATTTTTCTTTTCCTACTGAACACATTTTTTAGCTCTAGAAAAGAGAGCCCATAGGCCAAGGAGGCGAGGAGACTATTT
>Ga0172377_10001416_pt1 | contig 24148 bp, 25 predicted proteins | sample Pumphouse3metaG_FD_119749 | JGI IMG/M metagenome (GOLD analysis project Ga0172377, IMG submission 119749) | Leachate microbial communities from a municipal landfill in Southern Ontario, Canada - Pumphouse #3 metaG | ecosystem: Engineered > Solid waste > Landfill > Unclassified | place: Canada... | reverse complement strand
GGATGTTGTGTTGTGTTGCCCAATCTTGTAGGGCGCTTTGATCGACGGCGACGTTCACCGGTTGGTTATTGTCGTGGAGCCAGCCGCTGGGGTGGTCGGGGTCTTTAAGCCAGCTGGTTTTGTGGCTGCCAACGCCAATAATAATACGTTGTTGTTTTGTGTTGGAGGGAGGTGGTGCTGATAGGTCAGCGCCGTCGGTGAGTATAATAATAAATCCCGGCGCGCGTTGAATGGCGGCGAGTTGGCTTTGCGCGTATTGGAGCGCTGGTTGCAGTCGGCTGCCAGCTAGAGGTAGTTGATGGGCGTCAATTAAATACAGTGCGCGCCGAAACAAGGCGGGGTCTTGGCTGAGTGGGCTTACCCAGTGAGCTTGCCCAGCAAAAGCCATCAGGCCTATACGATCATGTTGGTTAAGGCGTAGGGCGAGGCTTTCGCTGATTTGGCGCGCTTGTTGAAAACGCGAGGGCGGAACATCTTCGGCACTCATTGAGCGCGACGCATCAAGCAATATGAGGATATCAACGCCGCTGCGACTTGTGTTATCGGATTGGGTTTGAGGCCAAATCGGCTGCGCTAAGGCGATGATGAGGCTGCTCCATGCGATCAGGTAGAGGGCGCTGTGCCAGTAGCTGCCTGAGCGCTGTTGCGAATTTTTTACCCATGGCCAAAAAGCCGGATCGGCATAATCGCTTTGTTCGCGATGGGCGCGGTAGCCTTGCCATAGCCAAGCGATAATCGGCAATGCGAGCGCCATGAGCCATAGCGGTTGCTGTAAGCTGATCGAACTCATACCTGGCCTCGCAAACGTACGATGGCCGTAAACATAAGTAGGATGAGGGCTAGGGTGAGTGGCCAAACACTTAAGTCTTGTTGGCTGTGACGCGGTTGTTCGTCTTGCCGATAAGGTGCGGCTTGGCGGCGTTCAATATCGGAGAGGACACGTTTTAAATCCTGTTGACCGCCCACTTGGAAAAACTGTCCACCGGTTTGTTCGGCTAAAAAACGTAATGAGTCTGTTTCGAGCGCTTGGTAAATCAGCCCAGAGTGGGTGCGTAAATCGGCGGTTTGTGAACCGGCGCCGATGCCGATGGTGTAAATCGGTACGTCGAGCGATTGGGCATATTCAACTATCCGTTGGAGATCAAGGCGAGAAGGTTGTTGTAACCCATCGCTAATCAAGACAATTAAGCGTTTTGGCAGGCCTGCATCTGCTTGGGCTAAATCGCGCAGGGCGAGACCAAGCGCTTCGCCCATGGCTTCGTCGGTGCGTCCCGCGAGATAGGGTTGTAGACGCTGTAGGTTGAGACGCAGCGCTTGGCTATCGGCGGTCATGGGTACCAGTGTGTAGGCTTGTTCGGCGTAGAGGAGTAGACTAAAACGATTTTGTGCCAGGCCTGCAACAAATTGGTCAAGTACGTGTTTAACGACTTCCATACGTGTCGCGGGTTGTTGGCCGAGCCGGTAGTCTTCTAACACAAACGAGACCGAACTTTCTACGACTAGTGCAATGTCGCGTACGGGTTTGGCGCTCAGTTGTGGCGGTTGTTGGATATCGCGCTGCGGTTGCGCCAGCGCACTCACCAGTAGTAGCATAATCATAGTGGGTAAATAATCGAGCGAATTACGCGCGGATTGGCTGTGTTTAGGTCTGTCTGTTTGGCGCATAAAGCGAGCAATCAGTGGGTGAAAAAAGACAGGCTTGCGCTGGCTGGGAGCGAGCCAGTGTCGGCGTTGGCGCAACGCCTGCCAAGCAAGCCACACTAAGAGTAACGCAAACCATGCCGGTTGCGCGAAATACCAGTCGAGTGCGCTATCGAAGTTCATAACCAGTTCCTTAGTTGCGCTAACCAGTGTTGAAATGCTTGTGCGGAGGGCGCGGATTCGCTAAAGCAGGCCTGCAAAAGCTGATTTTGTAACTCTGCAGGGAGAATAATATGGCGTGTTTGTAGCCAGCCATATACCCTTAGTGCGACTTGTTGTACTGGAATCTGTTGTTGCACACAGCGTTGCCAACGCCAGATGATTATCCGAGGATGTTGCCAAAGCTGGCGCAAGCCCCAGATTATAAAGGCAAGTACGAGTATTGCCAGTAACCACATCAACCAAGCATCGGCGCTATCGGCAACCGGCGGTTGCAATAACTCGATGTCGACGAGGGGGGTGTCTGGGGTGTGTTCAGTGATGTGATTCATAGACTGGCAGGCGATATATTGGCTATAAATTGGTTTAATTCATCATGGCAAAACACACGTTGCACGCTGACGCCATTATCATTTAAGCGGCGTTGTGTCTGCTCAAAATAGACTTGAGCCCAACGCCGATAGTTCGTTTGTTGCGCGTGTTGAAGGCGGTAAGTATGTTGTCGATCACTCAGCTGCAGCACGCTTTTTTCGGGCAAACGCATTTCACCGGCATCAATGATGAGATAGGCGTTGAGTGCAAACGTCTGGTTAAGCGTGTTTAACCAAGGTGTGTCGCTGTCGTCAAGATCGCTAAAGTCGCTGATAAGCCAAATGCGACTGCCCGTTGGCCAATGGGGTTTGAGCTGGTTGATGACATCGCTTAGTTTCGCTTCATTCGCTTGCTCGTCAATCGGGCAGGGAATCGCCAAGGCCTGCATCACTTGCTGGTACAAACTCATACCTTGCAAAACCGGAGTTAAAGACACGGTTTCACTCACGCCGACCGCTTGAACGCGTACCCGTTGTTGTTGCGCCATCCACGCCAACCAACCGGCAAGTCGCAAACCTTGAGTCACTTTTAGTCGGCCGCGGGTGGCGAACCGCATCGATTGGCGTTGATCTAACACAATCACCCATTGCGCCTGACGTTCTTCTTGAAACAACTTGGTAAAGGCTTTGCCCGAACGCGCCATTAAGCGCCAATTCAGATGACGTAATTCATCGCCGGGTTGATAAGCGCGACTTTCTTCATATTCCATGCCTTGACCACGAAATCGACTCGACTGATCACCAAATAACGCCAACTCACTCAGGCGTTTCGACGGCGGCAAACTCGACCAATAGTTTTCTAACTCCCGCCCCCAATCAGCCATATCCTGTGCCGACATAATGGGTTGCTGGCTGGTATCGCTACTCGACCGAACGCCAGCAAAACGAAACCACCGAGACACGAAGTCACGAAGTTTTTTTAGATGAAAATTCAAAAGTGGTCTCTTCATAACGACGTTTGAAACGGGATGTTCAAATCCAATTTATTGGTTTGTATTTCTTTATCCTGCATTTCTCTGTGTCTTCGTGTCTCTGTGGTGAAATTATCAAACCGGGACTTTGACCAATTCTAATAATCGCTCGATTAACGCATCACTGCGCCAGCCTTTGGCGCGACCGGCGAAACTGAGTGCCAAACGATGACGTAACACATCCGGCGCTAAACGGACGACATCGTCCGGGGTGACATAATCGCGGCCTTGCAACCAAGCATAGGCACTGGCGGCATGTAATAACGCCAACGATGCCCGCGGTGATGCACCCACGTCCAACACACCGACCAAATCCTTATCCAATTCCTCCAGCTTACGTGTCGCCGCCACCAGCGCGACCAAATACTTTTCTACCGGCTCGGCAACGTGTAATTCCGCCACTTCACGCCGTGCATCCAACACGTTTTGCGGGGTCAGGCTGGAAGTGTCTTTTTCTTTGTCGATGCCATAATGTTTCGCGCGGTCGCGGCGCAGAATTTCCAACTCTTCCGCTTCGGTCGGATAATCCAACACCACATGCAACATAAACCGATCCATTTGCGCTTCCGGCAAAGGATAGGTACCGCTTTGCTCCAGCGGGTTTTGCGTCGCCATAACAATAAATAAATCCGGCAGGGCGCGCGTTTGTCCACCGGCGGTGACTTGTTTTTCCGCCATCGCTTCTAATAACGCCGATTGCACTTTCGGCGGCGCACGGTTGATTTCATCCGCCAACACGATTTCATTAAAAATCGGCCCTTTGACAAACGTCAACCCGCCGCTGTTCGGATCGAGAATATCCGACCCCATCACATCTCCCGGCATGAGATCCGGCGTAAATTGAATCCGTTGAAAACTGGCGTGTACGCCGTTGGCGAGGGTTTTAACCGCGGTGGTTTTCGCCAGACCAGGCGGGCCTTCCAATAACACATGGCCGCCGGTGAGCATCGCAATCATCATGCGCTCAAGCAAGGCTTCCTGCCCGACAATGGTTTTTTGTAAATGGGTTTTCAGCGTCATAAAGGCGTGTTGGCTTGACATAAAATACGTCCTAGAACTTTGAGTATTCAACTGCTTGGTTGAATACTCTACTGGAATTAAAAAAACAATGCAATCTAACCAGGCCTGCTAATTCCCTAAATGTTTTTGGGGAGGGGTTAATCCACTTTATATTTCGCATGACACAGCATGCAGTTATTCATGATTTTAGCGCTAAACGATAATAGTTCTTCACTTGGGTCGGTTTCAGCCCGAATCACCAACTCCTCGAACATTAAATGCGTCGGTCCACCGATGGATTTAAACTCGTCATCCAATTTCGCGCGCACCGAATCGGGAGTCGCGCGCGCCATACGATTCCCCGAATAACGCGCGGCCTTGATAATCATGTCGCGGTCGTCTAACGCAATGCCCTGAATCACGCCTTGAATACTGCCAAGCATTTGTTGCATTTCCGCCAAAAATTCCGCTTTTTCCGCCGGGGTTAAGCCCAAACTTTTGCGCAGATCAATCTGCTCCGCCGCCTGCAAAGGCAAACTAAAAACCCATATTAAAGCCACTAGGCCTGGTGCTAAAAAACGATGCCATGTTTTCATCTTGTATCCTTGCGTTGACCCCGCAAAGTTTGCGCGGGTTCTTTATTTTAAATTTAGCGCGTCATACTAATCGCTGGCGGGAAAACAGTGGTATGATTTAAATCATATATCTGCAAAAGAGAATGCCGTCCTTATGTTACGAAGCTTACCCGAGCCCTTGCTTAAACTCGCACGCCCTAAAGCGCTCAAAGCCAAGCAAATGTTATTTCATGTCGGGGAGAAACCCCGGTTCTTGTACTTCGTTGAAAGCGGGAAAATTCAGCTTTCGCGTTGTCTCAATACGGGCGCAGAGTGCGTGTTACAGGTGATTAATCAGGGATTTTTAGCCGAAGCCAGTGTGTTTAATCACCAGTATCATTGTGACGCGCACGCCTCGGTTGATAGCCATTTGTTAGCTTTTCCGATCGCAGAATTTAAACAGGATCTTCATTATCCGGCCTTTCGTGACATGTGGATTCAATTGTTATCCCAAGAAATTAAACGCCTGCGCAATCAAGTTGAGCGCCTTAGTTTAAAAACGGCGCAGCAACGTATCTTGCACTTTCTGTTTACCGAGGGCGATGGCGAATGCTACCAGTTAACACAAACCAAAAAGGCTTGGGCGAATGAGCTGGGGTTAAGCCATGAAGCGCTGTATCGAAATTTGAATAGCCTGCAAAAAAGCGGCGAAATCGTGATTAACCAGCAACGTATTTGCTTTAATAGACGTAACCTAAAAACCTCTAATCCAAAGGCGGTTAAACGTTGATGATATTTGAAGCCCAATCTATTTATGCGTCCGGTATGCTAAACCCGGTTTCTTTGAGCTTGTCGGCGGGGCAAATCGGCATGATATCCGGCGAATCGGGGAGCGGTAAATCGCAGTTTTTAAAAGCCTTGGCGGATTTGATTGAGCATCAAGGTGAAACCCTCGTGTTGGATAACCAGGCCTGGTTAAATCAACAAACGATCACGCCCGCGCATTGGCGACAAAAGGTGATGTATTTTTCCGCGGAAACTGCTTGGTGGTTAGACAAGATTAGTGCGCATTTTAACGAGCCTGTTTCGGATGAAACATTAGCCGCCATCGGCTTAGAGCGCAGATTATTTGAACAAAATCCCGACCAACTTTCGTCCGGTGAAAAACAACGTTTTGCGCTGTTACGCGGGTTGGCTTATCAGCCTAAAGTCTTATTGCTGGATGAGATCACCGCGAACCTTGACCCGAAAACCGAACAACAGGTTGAACAGCTTATCCAAGACTATGTACAGCAACATCAAGCTTGTGCGCTTTGGATCAGCCACGATCCGCAACAACAAATGCGCCTCGCTTCATCGGCATTACATTGGCAGTTTAACGCTACAGCGGAGGGCAACACATGATCTTTATCAGCTATTGGGATTTAGTCGCCCTGTCTTCATTGGTGGTATTGCTCGGTGTGGTGCTCTGGTTAAATGGCTTTAAACGCGTGCCTTCGCTCTATTGGAGCACGACACGGATGGTCGCGCAGCTCTTGTTTATGGGCATTTGGCTGACCTATGTGTTTACCTCTGAAAACCTGTGGCTCGTGGCGCTGGTCAGTGTGATTATGCTGGGGGCAGCCGGTTATGAAATTATCCAACGCCAGCAGTATCGTTTTGCTAAATGGCACGCGTTACTGATTGGCTTCTTATCGATTTCACTCACCTCCTTGGTGTTGCTGGTGGGCGTACTCACATTGACTATTCAGCCAGAGCCTTGGTATCAACCGCAATACGCCATTCCATTACTGGGGATGCTGTTGGGTAATAGCATGACCGCGATTGGGCTGGGCTTGGATACCATGACCCGCAATGCCGTGCAAATGCGCGCACGCATTGAAGCCCAACTCGCACTCGGCAAAACCGCCAAACAATCGCTGGAGTTTATCAAACAACAAAGTCTGCACGCGGCGATGATTCCGGTGATCAATATGCTGGTGGCCGCCGGGATTATTTCGCTTCCCGGCATGATGACAGGTCAAATTCTAGCCGGTATCGCGCCAATTGAAGCGGTGAAATATCAAATCTTGATTATGCTGCTGATTGTCGCCTCCACCGGGTTTGGCACCCTGATCGCCCTGCACCTGGCCGGCAAACAACTGTTCGACCACCGCCAACGCCTGCGACTGGATGGGTTGATCAAAACCAAGTAATTCGTTTTTTCAGTCATGACCGTGCTGCTTTATCCCTTCGGGTTAATCGAGATGCCTTAAAGCCTGTTGATATTTCGATGCAACTGATTGATAAATAAAGCGCGGTTTCAAGTAAAAACGGACATTTAAATTTACGCTGCAAACAAATATCTACAAAAATTCAATACATTAATACTTGAACCGCGTTTGAAAAACTTCGTGCCTCGGTGGTTCAAAAATGAATTATCAACAGATCTTAGAATTGATGGAGGGTTAAATTGTGCAATATCAATCCGCCAAAGACGGTTATTTACGCTAAATGATGTGATGGCGGAGAGTCGGATTTCGTCCATCCGCCGTGTTATGTTTTATCGCACCAGCGATTTCACCCAGCTTTCCATGGTTTCATTCGCTATCGGGTTGGGCGCTTCCATAAAATTGACCACAAAATGATCACCCATATCCGTTACACCGATTGAACGCGGTCTGACTGCGACCGGCTCCGGCGAAGGGAGTTGCATACCAAAGCACAGAATAATGTTTTTAGCATCAAAAATGCCTTCACCAATCTCGCCACCGATGCTTTTCGTATGCGCATAATGATCGAAGCGCGCGATAAACACCGCTTTAGGATGGGCATCAATTTTTTGCTGTAAATCGTCCAAAATGGCATCAACGGTGTCGAATTTTGATTCGAGTTTAGTGAAGGTTAGGGTGTAGATAGGGTATTTTTCTTTAAAAATGGTTTGTTGCATTTGGCGTTCTCCTCGCATAAAAAAACCATGCTAACACGCCCAAGGGTGATTAACATGGTTTATGTAGTATAAAAAATATTTTATAGATTAGGCTTCAAATCTTTTTATAACCACGATTAAGCAATCTTTATTGCTCGCGGATAAAATTAGCCACCGCTGTCGCGCTGTCTTCGTTATAGAAGTCCATAAAGAAGTGATCCGCACCATCTAACATCAGGGTTTGGACATTTTTCAGCGCCCCCAAAGCCTCAATCGCTGCCGGTAAATCGGCCACTACATCATCGTCTGAACCCATAATCACTAAAGTCGGTTTTTTAGCCGATTTTAATAACGTCGGCGTATCAAACTGCGGCTTGGTGCTGTAGTAATCAATAAATGACGCCGCCGCAACCTGCGCTTTTTCGCAATAGATAAAATCAACGTCTTTCATCAGTTGATTACCTTTACCGGCTTTAACCAATTGTTGCGCCTGCGGCATCACACTGGATACCGGCTTACCATAACGTTTTTCATAGTCTTGATGTGATTGTTGTTTGCCGGTCGCCGGCGCCCATAACACCACTTTATTCACTAACGGACGATCACGTTCGGTGGCAAACCAAGCGATTTGGTTACCGCCGCGCGAATGCCCCATCAACGTCACTTGTTTCGCGCCTTGCTGTTGTAACCAATCTAACCAAAAACCGACTTCATCCAGTGCATCGGTGTGTTTATGGGTATGCGGCACCGCACAATCATATTCACCCTGACGGTCATTTAAACCCAACGACAAGTTAATCGACAACGAACTAATTCCTTGCGCCGCAAGATTGTTCTGCAAATCCATATAAGTCGAACGGCCTTTGTGGGTTAACGTGCCGTGCAATAACAATACAAATTCATCGCCATAACCCTTACCATCAGCAAACTCTAAATTGGCATTAACGGTTTGACCTTTAAAGCTTTGTTTGACTTCCTCCGCTTGCACCAGGCCTGCAACAGCAAACGCCGCGCTAAACAGCAAGGTTAATAAGGGTTTTTTTGCTTGGTTTTTCATTTTCTCCTCCTACAGAGATGGTTTTTTAAATATTCACCACAGAGACACGAAGACGCGAAAATTATTCAGTGAGATTTTTCGGAATTAACACGCCAAAAACAACGTTAAATGGCTTGTTCTCAGTCAAAAAACTCCGTGCCTTCGTGCCTCAGTGTTTATTTGCTTTTTATTCCCCCTCCCAACTGGGGGCTAGGGGGGGGCTGTTTTTGTCGAGCCATTTCACCCTCACCCAGCCCTCGACCGCCAAAGCGTTTCTTCGATTCCCTGAGGGAGAGGGCTTGTAAAAACTTCGTGTCTTCGTGCCTCAGTGGTGATTAGCTTTTCACTGGTTTCAACGCTAAGTGTACCCATAGGCCGGATAAAAACATCATCAGACCAACAAAATAAAACGGCCATTCCACCGACTCGGTATAAAACGCCAGAATACCCATTAACAACGCGCCGGCGGCATAGCCGAAATCACGCCAAAAACGGTAAATGCCTAAAATACCTGCGCGTTGTTTCGGCTGGCATTGATCAGCCACCGCCGCGCCTAAAGTCGGATACAACATCGCCATTCCAAAACCCATGATCGCCGCTAAAATTGACCAAGCCCACACCGAATCGACCATCACAAAACCCACGCTGGCAAACGCGCACAACCAAAAACCGCCAACTATCAAAGCGCGACGACCGTATTTATCCGACGCCGGGCCGGTGATGAGTTGCGACGCCCCCCACACCACGCCGTAAATCGCAATAATCGCACTCGCTTCCACCAAGGTTTGTGCCTGCGACATCAGATACACCGGCACAAAAATCCACACCAGCGCATCAATAAACTTTTCCACCAGGCCTGCCTGATTTAACGCAATCAATTGCGGATGTTTAAAGGTCGCCAATACAAAAGCTTGCCCCAAAGTCTGTTGCTCGCCATCATCACCGTGATTTTGATTGTGGTGATGTTGATGCAGGTTTGACCAAGGACGGGTATCCAACACTTTCCAAATCGCCAGCAATAAACCCAAACCGATCACCACTAAACCAAAACCTAATAACGCTTCGCGTGCACCATAAAGTTCGGCTAAATACGCCGTTAGCCAACCGGCGATACCCACCGCCGCATAACCGGAAAATTCGTTAAGACCGTTAATTAAGCCTTTTTGATTGGCTTTAGCTAAATCCAGCTTACTGTTTAACGCCATCGACCAGCACATCCCTTGGTTTAAACTCAAAAACACCATCGCCCACACAATCCACGACCAATCCTGCGCGTAATAAATCAAAAACGGCACCGGTAACGCCAAAACCCAACCGAAAACCAATAAACCGCGTCGCCCCCAAACTTCACTTAAATGACCGGCGACCAAGTTCATGCTGGCTTTCACCAAACCAAACACCAACACAAACATCACCAAACTCATAAAGGCTTGCGCCGCTAAACCAAATTCTGTTTCCGCCAGGCCTGGTACCACTGTTCGGGTCATACCCAACGCCAAACCGACCAAAAACACCTGAATCAACTGCTGGATGATTTGATGTAAATTCACCCGAATGCCATGTTCAATTGTAACTTGCATCATTTTTCCCTACATTCAACTAATTGGTTGAATGCTATCCGACAAATCAGTATAGTGTCAAATAAGTTTGCGCACTCACGCCTCAATCGTTTCACGTGCGTTGTCGTTAACATCATGATTTAAATAGGAGAATTCGTATGTTTTTATTTCAACACACACCTGATTCTGAACCCGGCTCACTGTCTTATATGATGGGTTGCATAAGCCAAGGTTTAGCCATAGCGGTAGATGTCCACCAAGACGAAGTCGATTTGTATTTAGAAAAAGCGGCACAAAAAGGCGTCAAAATCGCCTATGTGATTGACACTCACGTCCATGCCGATCATTTCACCGGTGGTTTCGAGCTGGCGCAACGCAGCGGCGGCGAATACTGTTTACATCAAGATTCACCGGCGCAGTGTGCTTTCAGCCCATTAGCCAATGGCCAAGTGATCCAAGCCGGCAACGTTCACGCGCAAGTGATTTACACCCCGGGTCACACCGATGACAGCATCAGTTTAATCGTCACCGATAAATCGCGTTGCGACGAACCTTGGTTTGTTGTGACCGGCCACACCTTATTTGTCGGCAGCGTCGGTCGCCCTGATTTACGCGGTCGTGAGGAGGAAATGGTCGATAAACTCTACGAGTCGATTCACGGCAAATTATTAGTCCTGCCCGACTATATGGAAATACTGCCCGGCGCACAAGCAGGCAGCGTGTGCGGCGCAGGCATCAGCGGCAAACCGGTTTCAACCATCGGCTTTGAAAAACGCCACAACCCGACGTTACGCATGAGCAAAGCCGACTTTGTGAAAACCGTCCTCGGCGCGATGCTGCCATACCCGGAAGGTATGGATAAAATCATTCGGTTTAACGTCAATCCGATTAAGTCTTGAGCTGATGTATAATCGCGTTCATGTCGAATTCACTTAAATACAATCTGTTTGATCAACTCGCTCAGGTCAGTAAAGCGTTAGGGCACGCCAATCGGTTAATGATTTTGGATGTGCTAACGCAAACGGCCTGTGACGTTGAAACCCTGCATCAAAAACTCGGTTTAAGCATTGCCAATGTGTCAAAACATTTGCAAACCCTTAAACAAGCAGGCCTGGTGACCAGCACCCGCGATGGTCAACACATTATTTATGCGTTAAGTGATCCGAGTGTTTATCGCCTGATCGCCGGCTTACGTGATGTCGCCGAAAGCCAATTGGATTCAATGCAAAGTTTATTGCTTGAACACCTTAAACCCAATACGCCGTTTGAACCGATTTCACTCAGCGCACTGAAAGCGTTTAACCAACCCTACACCCTGTTAGACGTGAGACCGGAAGACGAATTTGCCGCTGGCCATATTCCGCAGGCGATTAACGTACCGATTGAAAAACTACCGGAAAAATTGAACGAACTACAAACCGATCACACGCTGGTGGTGTATTGTCGCGGGCCATATTGTATGTGGTCACAGCAAGCGGTTGAAGTCTTACAACAACGCGGTATTCAAGCCAAACGCCTCACCGAAGGCTACCCGGAATGGCAAGCGCAAGCCAATCACTAACTTCTTTATATATTGTCAAACTAGGTAATCTGTATGATCTTAAATCTAACTAAACCCAACTACCGTTCCTTGGTTGAACTACTCGCGTTAGCTGAAATAATGTTCGAAAAAATTGAAGGCAGCGGCTTGGCTGAACCGGGTATGTCAGAAGCTTATCACGCATTCATGCAATCCATTTTTCGACATGCCGATAAAATGGACGCAGCCGATGCGATTGAATTTGATCCGGACGATAAGCAGTGGCACGTCACCGATTCCCTGTATGAGTTCTGGGATGAACAGTTGCAAATCATCGAGCGTGCAGACTTTGTTAATCAACTTGCCGTCAATCTTGCCTTTAGAGAGGACGAGATTACAGGACGTTACGCCAATGTGAAAAAAATACCGTCGCCCGAAAAAATGATTGCGCAAGCCCAACAAACGTATGAAAAACAACTTGAACGTCTGATGCAAAATGGACTAGGTCTGTTGGAGTGTCTGGACAAAACCGAACTAAAAAAACGCTACCCTAAACTCGATGTAGAGGACTTTTTGGCTAACCAGGCGCGTGTGCTTCAACAGGGATTTAACCCAGAAATGCCCGATGATTTGGACGATTTTTTTCAAACCGACCCTGAACCAGATTTTGAACCTAAAGCAACCCCCGTCAAAACAGCCAAAACCAACAGCAAGGTCGTGCCGCTTCACCCACAAGCGGAACAACTTGGTTTAGAGGCATTCCCCGGTTCGGACGAACTCATGTTTGAACTCAAGCTATCGGTAAAAGAAGCCAAACCCGCCATTTGGCGCAAGGTGTTGGTTCCGGCGAATATCAGCTTAGCGAAACTCCACAAACTGATTCAAATTGTGTTTAACTTTGAAGACTATCATCTGCATCAATTTACCTACAATCGCCAAGAAATTAGCAAAAGCGCCGAAACCCGCACTGCGTTAAACAGCTTACTGGTTAAACAAAAGCAAAAGCTGGATTACGCCTATGATTTCGGTGACGGCTGGGAATTTACTATTCAGCTTGAAAAGGTTCACCCCAATATCGCTGCACTAGAAAACAGCCTTGCCCAAGTCATCGACGGCGCGCGCGGCGGCTTGTACGAAGATATCGGCGGTATTTGGGCCATTAACGACCTGGTGAGCGCCTTGACTAAAAACCAACCCATACCGCCACATCTCGAAGATTTAGACCTGACAGTGGAAGACCTGACTTACTGTGACATAGACGGCTATAACGCCACGCTAAAGAAAAAACTCAAAGCGCCTAAAAAACGCTAAACCACCTCATAAACGGCGTTTTCCCTAACGCCGTTTACTCTAGCAAAACTCGCATAACAGGGTTATTATTGCCCCTATTTCGCAATAAGCAAACATAAGCAGACCACGAACCATGTCTTTATCTATCCGCGATATGCGTACCAACACGCACAAGTTTGTGCAAACCTACACTGAAGCCCACAAAGAGAATGCCGAAGCACAGAGTTTTCTGAATGATTTTTTTGCCATTTTCGGCATTCCACGTCGCCGCGTAGCGAGCTTTGAACAGCCGGTAAAAGTGGACGAAAAAGGCACTAAACGTATCGACCTATTCTGGCCGGGCGTGTTACTGGTGGAAATGAAATCACAAGGCCAAAACCTCGACAACGCCTATTTAGCTATCCGGTGTAATTAACTTAATACAAGCCGTATTTAACAGTTCTGCTAGAATTGGCCAATATCCTTAAAGAGTTTGTAAAATGTCACTTTTATCATGCGTTGAAATTTGTGTCGTTGCCGGTGGTCAGGCATTAGGTATTGAGAATGCGGGTTTTCGTGCAGAAGCTTTAGTTGAGATTGATGCACGTTGTTGTGAAACTTTACGCCATAACCGACCAAATTGGAATGTTATTGAGGGCGATGTAAAAGAGTTTAGTGGCCAGTCCTACAAAGGCGTTGATTTGTTTGCTGGCGGCGTTCCTTGCCCGCCTTTTTCAAAGGCTGGCAAGCAGCTTGGGCGAGAAGATGAACGTAGAGGCTTACGCCTTATTGATGAAATCCGTCCTAAGGCCGTAATGCTCGAGAATGTGCGTGGTTTTCTTGATACGATTTTTTGATGATTATCGTATAGAACTAAAGCGAAATTTACAAAAAATTGGGCTATGTTGTGGATTGGCGTCTACTGAATGCTTCAGATTTTGGTGTTTCACAACTGCGCCCAAGAGTTGTGATTATTGCTATAAAGAAAGATTATGCTGCAAATTTTGAGTGGTGCAAATCTAGCGGCGTTAAACCCCCGACAGTAGGCGAGTTGCTTCTAGATCAAATGGCCGAAAATGGCTGGTTAGGCGCGAAAAGCTGGGCTATGCAAGCTGATGATATTGCACCAACAATTGTTGGCGGTTCAAAAAAACATGGCGGACCCGATTTAGGACCTACTAGGGCAAAAAAGGCATGGGCATCACTTGGCGTTAACGGTATGACAATAGCCGACTCAGCCCCTGAAGCTGAGTTTATCGGGATGCCGCGCTTAACTGTTCCTATGGTAGCAAGAATACAGGGCTTTCCAGATGATTGGTCTTTTTTAGGCAAAAAGACACCTGCATACAGACAGGTTGGTAATGCTTTTCCTCCACCTGTTGCTCATGCTGTCGCTTATCAACTTCAAAGTTGTTTAACAGTCTTGAATTCAGGAAATTAGCTTTGTTTGATGTGATGCGGATTGGTTTTAAAATATGACAATCAAAATTGACTTGGCTTGCTAAAAAAATTGCGATTTTAGACGCACGCCAAACAGAGTTTGATAAAGACCCAACCACCAGCCTCGCCGACCTGTACGACCCGGACATTATGCCGCCCACATTACGCAAAGCCCACCAAGCATTAGACAAAGCAGTCGATAAACTCTACCAACCCAAAGGCTTCAAAACCCCATTAGAGCGAGTCAAACACCTGTTCGAGCTTTACCAACAACTGACAACCAAGGAGACCTAAAATGGGAAACTATCGGGGTTATGTCACTAGGCCTGCATTGGATGCATTTGTGAGCATGGAAAAACCCATTGAAATACCGCACAAAGGTTTTCAACGTAAGCCAAATAACAATAGTTACGCTGAAATGCGGTTTCCTTTTTATGATAAAAACGGCATGACGATTCCCGGTTGGTCAATGTTGGTACAGGTAAAAAACATCACCTTGGATATGTGTAAAGAGGCGTATATTGTGTTTTACGAAACCGAACGCGGTATGGATACGGTTTTTAGGCTTGATGTGACGCCCAAGATTATAAAATCGCACAATGACCGAGAGGGCAAAACTGGGGATATGTATGGCGCACATTTCCATGAATTAGACCGCATTATGTCAATTGCTGAGGATTTTGATTTTGAGTGCTTCGAGCAAAAACATCGCAAAGATTGGTTGAATTTTGTAGCAACTAAACTCAAAATAACCGTTATTGAACCGCAAATTGATGACTTATTTGGTGGCTGGCCATGGACTGCTTAAACACGTTAAAACTATTAGGATTTGAATGCATAACTTTGAACGAGGTTGTTGTTCTGTCTAGCCCTATCAGCTTTTCTGACGGCACACCTATGGCGATTACGTTGAAGCCGCATAATAACGGTTTTATCTTGTCAGATGATGGCGAGACCTTATTTGCTTTAAATGCGAATGGGATGCCTATGTCTGATGGACGCAAGTTTAACTATTTAGTTGAACACGCCAAGGACTTTAATTTGGCGTTAAATGAGCAAGGCGCTTTTTTTGCTTTTACACCTGTTGAAAAAGCAAATGGCGTGGCGGCTAATTTTTTAACCTTTTTTAACTTTATCGCAGATTGGGAAAAAAAGAGTCTCGCGATTGGTAATGAAGAAAGCTCATTGATCGACAAGGTTATTTCTGACTTAAAAAGACGTTTCCCGTCAGCGCTAATTGAAGCACGCCCGGATGAAGTGTATGGTGCTTCCGGTGCAGCATACCGTTTTGATGCCAAAATGGATGATCGTTATGTTGGTATTATTTCAGCACACAGCACAGCGACAGGGGCCGCTTTACGTAAAATTGCAGACCTTAAAAAGTCCGGTGATGATATTGAGATGTTGTTTATACTTGATGACTACAAAAGCCGAGATAAAGCTGAAATGGAAAGCTTGATTATTTCCAGCTATTGTCCAACCATGCTGGCGTCTTCTCTTGACTCAATGCCAGTTGTCCACTAAAAACAAAAAGCCTTCGCGTATCCGCAAAGGCTTAGTGTCGACCGCGAATCCGCAATCCTTGTTGAAACCTTAAAGCAATTTGGATTTATGTCAATATTACCACCAGGCCTGGTGGTTAGCTGTTATGGGTTTTAGTTTTGTCGTCACAACCGCAGTTTGAGCCGCTGCAGCCGGTTTTTTCACCGCTGGTTTCTTTGGGTGTGTCGCACACGACACCACAGGCAACACATTCGCCGCGCGCGTTTTTAAACATCGGACAAAAACCGCTGAAACTGGCTTGAATCGCGTTCGCCGCCATTACCAACATAATCCAAAAAATCCAGTTTTCGGTTAAATTGATTTGGCCTAAAAAATGCGCCACGACAATCAATACCACCATCATAATGGCGAAAAATCGTAATGGACGATTGCCTTTAACAACACTGCTCATGGTGAGTCTCCTATTTAATTAAATACCTGTATTTAGATGGTTAACGCGATTTATTATAGCTTTTTTGACGTTTGCTTTCAGCACCAGGCCTGGTGCTTTGTTCGGCGAGTTGCGCGTTCATTTTGTGATGCTGCCGCGCGGCGCGGTAGAGTTGCATAAATTCAGCTTCGTTCATGTCAAAAAAACCATTCAGTTGGCGGCTGGCGAAGACTAAATCCTCGTGGTTGATTTCACACTGTGGTGTGGGCGGCGTTTGCGGATTGGTTTTGTTGGTTTTGTCGTTATTGTTGGTCTGGTTTGTGTTGTTAAACCACGCCAGCGGGTAACGCCGCCAGCTAAACGGCGCGTTAAACACCACGGCCACGGTAAACAATGTCAGCACGCCGGGTAATACACTCAGCCAAAGCATACTCCAACCGAGCCGTTCGACTTCGACTCCGCCAAGGGCAATAAACAGTGCTGTTGCGCCTCCGGGGGCGTGGCGACAGTTTAATATCACCATCAACAAGGCGGTGGCGGTAACGGCGACAACGACCGCGATCATCGGGTCGGTTATCCAGCTCCAACTGGCCAGTCCGCATACACCTGCGACGAATTGCCCCATTATTAACGCCCAGGGTTGTGCCATGGCGACATGCGGTGTGGCGAATAGAATAATCGCACTCGCGCCCATTGACGCGATGACAAACCAAGGCGCGGGGCCGGTGAATTGTGCGCTCAGCCAAACCAAGGCGCTCATGGCGACACATACGCCTAGCACCGAGAGCCATTTATCTGTTAGGTTTGTGCCGTCTAAGCCAGGCAAGCGAGTGCGCATGATTTAGCAGGCCTGGGTTTGGTTTACAACAGCACGCATGGTTTGTGTTTGGCCATGTTTTCTCGTATGTTTAGCCGTGTTTTTAGTTTTTTTATCATGCGCTTACCTTAGATTTTTAGCCAGTTTAAAGCGTGCGACGGCTTGTTGCATTTGTTGGCTGTTTTGTTGCAAGGTTTCGGTATTGGCGGAGGTTTCTTCCACCAGCGCCGCGTTTTGTTGCGTCATGCTATCGATTTGCGTTATTGCAATATTGACTTGCTGAATGCCTTTGGATTGGTCACGTGCGGCGGTTGCCATTTCTTCGACTAAATGCGTGACCGATTCTATGCCGCGATTAATTTCATTTAACGCTTCGCCGGAGGCTTCGACCAGTTTTGAACCGTCGGTGATTTGTTCGGTGGTATGACTAATAAGATGCTTGATTTCGTTGGCGGCTTCGGCAGATTTTTGCGCAAGGGTACGCACTTCGCCTGCGACGACCGCAAAGCCGCGCCCATGATCTCCGGCGCGCGCCGCTTCCACGGCAGCATTCAGCGCCAATAGATTCGTTTGAAACGCAATCGAATCAATCAAGCCGACTATATCGCCGATTTTTTCGCTGGCTTGGCGAATGCCTTGCATGGCGGCAATGGTTTGTTGCATGACATTGGCGCCATTTTCAGCCTTGTGTTTAACATCTAACGCTAACCGGCTGGCTTCATTGGCGTTGGCGCTCGATTGTTGCACCGAACTGGTCATTTGTTCCATGCTGGAGGCGGTTTCTTCCAGCGAAGCGGCTTGTTGCTGCGTGCGTTCGTTGAGGCTTTGCGTTCCGGCATTCACTTCATCTGAGGCCTGGCCGACTTGTTGGGTGGCTTGTTGAATACCCTGCAGGGTATTCGCTAAAGAGTGCACCGCACTATTGACCGCTTGACGTAATATTTCTAATTCGCCGCCCAGCTGCGTTTTGGCTTGAATCGTTAAATCGCCTTGCGCCAAGGCGGACGCGACTTGGTTAATTTCGCCAATGGCATTTTGTAATTCGTCTAAGGAACGATTGGTGCTGTCTGCCAGGTCTTTAAAGCTGCCTTTAAGGGCGAGGTCGATGCGTTGGCTGATTTCGCCATGCGACAATTTGGTCATCACTTGCTGTGTCGCTTCAATCGCCTGATCCATCGTTGCCAACGTCGCGTTTACCGCCTGACGTAGGTTTTCCGGTACACGTTCATCCATGCGGACTTTAAAGTCACCGTTTGCCAGGCCTGCCATCACTTCATTTAATGCTTGCATGGTTTTTTCGACGCTATCGGCGGCATTGTTCACCCCTTGTTTCAAGGTGTTCATATCGCCCACCAACGGATCCACCACGCGGTGGTTAAATTCGCCTTTGGCAATTTGTTCCATTACTTCGCTGACGGCAAAGATGGAGCGTTCCATATTGCCGATCATATTGTCAAACGCATTGGCGACATCGGTTAGTTCGTCGCCGGTGTCTTGCAAGCGTACACGGTCGGAAAGTTGGCCGGACTCGATAATTTCACCCACCACGCGATTGATCTGACGCAGTGTACCGACTACGGATTTAAACACTTCGAAACCGATATATAACGACAAGAAAATCGCAAGGAAAACAAAACCGAAGGTCACAAAAAATACGCGATTCTTATGCGTGGCTTTTTGTTGCGTCATTTGCAGAATTTCGCTGTTTAACTGCACGATAAAGTCATTTAAACGTTCAATTTTAGCCGTTTGCACCGCAAACCACTCCGGCGCGGATTGGTTAAATCCACCGCGAAGGTTTTGGCGATAAACCACATCACGATAGGTTTGTGCTTGTTTAAATTCCGTTGAATTTTCCAGTGTATTAAACGCACTCACCAGGCCTGGTGGGGCATAATCGCGGAAGGTATTGGCGTAGCTGGTTTGATTGCCCACCAACATGACAAATCGTTCGTAGAAGCCGTCGCCAAAGCGATTGGCGGCAAAGGTGTTGGATAACACAGCGCGCTCAATACCGGCGAGTTCTTTCACCTGCTCCATACTTTGCAAGGCGTACAGCATGTGGGCCACTTCCGGGTCAATCGCCGAGCGACTCATCTGGCTGGAGATTTGGATGAGTAGGGCGGCTAAGCGGCTGTAGTTCGCAATCGCTTGTGCAGACGCAATGCTGAGTTGGTCGATTTGAGGGCGTGCTTTTTGTACCACTTCCAACTGTTGCCGAATATCGCTTATTAAGGCCGATAATTCTGCGGTTACCAGGCCTGGTTGTTGTTGAACGAGTTGTTCAAAAGCGCGTTGTCGGTTATCAAACGCCTGGCGTTGACCAACTAAATCGGTGGCAAAGTTTTTGCCTTGACTGCCTAAAAATCCGGCGGACATGCCGCGTTCTTTTTGCGCTTCGTGGGTGAGTTGGCTGGCGAGACTCACCAACGCCATTTGTTGGTTGCTTAAATCATAAGCGTTTTTAGCGTCTAAGTTTTGTTTGAGGGTGAGTGCGCCGAGTATCACTCCGAGTAAAAGTATCGGTAAAAAGGCCATTAAAAATTTATTGGCGACGCTGACGCGAACATGGCTAAACAGCGATAGGCGCTGCCGCCAAGACATGCGCGTTGGCACTAAATGGCCGCCTTTGAGTTTCATGCGTCCGGCGGCAATGTCACGGTAGGCCGTTTCGCCTTGTTGGATTTGTTCTGTCGTCGCGGCGCGGCGCACGGAAATATAGCCGGTGATTTTGCCGTTTTCGAAAATCGGCGAAGCATTCGCCATCACCCAATAATAACCGCCATTTTGAACACGGTTTTTGACCAGCGATTGCCACGGATGGCCTTTGCTCAGAGTGCGCCACATGTCGTTAAATACCTGCGCCGGGGTATCGGGATGGCGCACGATACTGTGCGGTTGCCCAATCATTTCCTCACGCGTGAGGCCTGAAATGGTACAAAAATCCGGGCTGGCGGACACGATAATACCTTGGGTATCGGTGCTGGTGCTTAAAATATAGTCATTTGGAATGGCAATGAGTTCGCCGGTTTTACGTGAATCAGACATATCAGGCTCCTGGGGGCAGACGATGCGCAAAAAGAAGGTCGCGGCTTGTGGGCGATAAAACATCCGCCAAACTAAAACGCGCTAAATGCTGTGAAAATTGCTGCTGCGCTTGGTCGAGTATCGTTTGCAAGCGGCATTGATTGGCTAGAATACATTCGGGTTGATGGCAGTTAATCGGCGTGAGCGTCGGCTCCATGGCTTCGACAACGGCGAGAAGATTGATGCTATGTGCATCGCAACCCAAGCTTAATCCGCCTTTCGCGCCGCGTGTCGATTTTACCCAGCCTTGTTGCACCAGTTTTTGTACCACTTTCATCAGGTGGTTGTGTGAAATATCAAAGCGTTCGGCAATTTGGCTAATGGTGACATTGTGCGAAGCCGGTTTAGCGGCAAGCACCATTAAAACGCGAAAAGCATAGTCGGTATGCTTAGTTAATTGCATGCCTATTTCCTGTAGAATGCGATGAGAATTACGGGGTTAAATGGATTAAATAACCTGTCCAAATCAAGAGGGGCATCTTACTTAACCCGCGAAGTCGATTGACAGTTTTAGTTCCGTTTCATAGCATAACGCGACTAAAGTGGTATTTTAGATGAATCTTTATTCAAAATTCTTATCCGGTGCTTAATAGCCTTTGGGGGCGTGATGATTTTTTTTGAACGTGCGTTTCGACCTTTTTTTGTCGGCGGTTTGGTGTTTTCTATCGTAGCGATGGCGGCTTGGTGGTGGCAATATCCGTCTATCGGTCAGCCTTTGGGGGACGTGTCTTGGTGGGTTTGGCACGGTCACGAAATGATTTTTGGCTATGGTTTGGCGATTGTCAGCGGGTTTTTGTTGACCGCCGCGATGAACTGGAGTCGTATGGATTCGGCCTCCGGTTGGCCTTTGGCGTGGCTGTTTGTCTGTTGGTTACTCGCACGCGTTGGTTTTTTAAGCGGCGCATCCTTGCCGTGGATTGCGTTATTTGATTTGGCGTTTAATCTGGGTTTAATCGCGCATTTTGCATGGCCTGTGTGGAAAAAACGCTTAAACGCGCAATATGGTTTACTGGCATTATTTGTGGCGATTGCGGGGGCGAATATCGCGTTTTATAGCAGTTTACTGCATTACCAGGCCTGGTTATCGCCACATCAAGCGCTGCTATTAGGTTTATTTTTGGTATTGACGGTCAATTTGACCATGATGCGGCGTTTAATTCCGTTTTTTACCGAAAAAACATTGGCTTTAACGGCGTTAAAAAATGACGATTGGCTGGATAAATCGGTGCTTGGCGGGTTTGTGTTGATGGGGGGCTTGGTGGTGTTTGCACCTAATTCAATCGGTTTGACGCTACTGGCGTTGCCTTTGCTGGCGTTATTGCTGTTACGTCAATGGCGTTGGTATCATCCGGGGATTTGGCGGCAGGTGTTACTTTGGCCGTTGCATTTGGCGCATGCTTGTATTGCGTTGGGCATCGCTTTATATGGGTTGGTAGGATTGAGTTGGGTCGCGCCGACACAGGCAATGCACGCGTTAGCGTTTGGCGGTATGGGTTTGTTGTGTGCTTCCATGTTGGCACGTATAAGCCTAGGACACACCCAACGCAATGTATTTGAGCCGCCGAAGGGGTTGATTTGGGTGTTTATATTCATTGCCTTGGCGGCCGGATTTCGCGTATTAATGCCTTTAATTTATGCGAATGCCAGCTTGCTTTGGATGCAATTGAGCCAGTTGAGCTGGTTAGCGGCGTTTATGCTGCTTTTGGCGTTATATGTGCGCATTTTAACGCTTCCCGCTCCTAAACCCCGAGCGGGCGTGTTATTGTAAGCGGCTATTGGGTTCAAGCCTGACTCGTGCAAAGGACTCTTTAATAAAGGACGATACCCATGCCTCGTAAAGTAAATGATTTATTAAATCAGATTAAACATCTCGAAGACGAATTGGCCGACGCGTTGCGCGAAAAACAGCGCCAGGCACGTTACCATTTAAACGGTAAACGCATCGAGTTTGAGCAGTCGATTACGCAAACCCATCGCCGCTTAAAACGAAGTTTATTAAAAACCTTATTTGTTGATCGCCCGCAGAACATTTTAACCACGCCGATTATCTATGGCATGGCGATTCCTCTGGTGTTATTTGATGTGCTGATCACCTTTTATCAATACACCTGTTTTCCGATTTATGGTGTGGCGCGGGTGAAGCGTGGTCATTATTTTATTTATGACCGCGATCAGTTGCAGTATCTGAACTTGATTCAAAAAATTAACTGCCAATATTGTGCTTATGGTAACGGTTTAATGGGGTATGCCGGCGAAATTATCGCCCGAACCGAGCAGTATTTTTGTCCGATTAAACACGCGCAAAAGCGCTTGGGTGCCCATCCGCGTTATCACACCTTTAGCGAGTTTGGCGATGGCGAGCATTTTAACGCCGAGCAAAAGCGCCTGCGTAAAGACTTGCGAGAGGATAAATAAATGACAAACTTATTCGCTTGCGGTTTGTCTGCGTTGGTGATTTGGTAAAATCACTTTTTTCTCGTTCAGCGGTTTTGCAGGCCTGCTAGAACGCCGTTAGAGTCCGCTCAGATTACAAGAGGCCGTTTTGAAACGCATATTAAAAGCCACCGCTACCGTGGGCGGTATGACCATGGTTTCCCGTATCTTAGGGTTTGTGCGCGATATGGTGATTGCGCGTTATTTTGGCGCGAGCGCCGGGGCGGATGCGTTTTTTGTGGCGTTTAAAATTCCCAATTTCTTCCGTCGGTTGTTTGCCGAAGGCGCATTTTCGCAAGCGTTTGTACCGGTGTTGGCAGAAACGAAAGAACAGCGCGGTGATGCAGCAGTGCGTCATCTCGTCGGCGCGATGAGTTTTCGCTTAGGTCTGATTTTATTCATCCTCACGATTGTCGGTGTGGTCGGCGCGAGTTGGTGGATGGCGTTATTTGCGCCCGGATTTCGTGCGGATGCACAAAAGTTTTTACTCGCCACACAGATGTTGCAACTCACCTTTCCTTACCTGATGTTGATTTCGTTAGTGGCTTTGTCGTCGGCGTTAATGAATACCTATAACCGTTTTGCCGTGCCTGCGTTTACCCCGGTGTGGTTGAATTTGGTGTTAATCGGTTGTGCGATTTGGTTGTCGCCTTTTTTAGATGTACCGGTGATGGCGTTGGCGTGGGGGGTACTGATTGCGGGCGTGGTGCAGTTGCTGTTTCATTTGCCGTTTTTGTGGAAAATGGGGTTATTGGCTAAGCCGACATCCGAGCCCGATCCCGGTGTCGGCGAGGTAAAGCGTTTAATGATTCCGGCGTTGTTTGGGGTGTCGGTAGCGCAGATAAATCTGTTGGTGGATACGATTTTGGCCTCTTTCCTAATTACCGGAAGCGTGTCGTGGTTGTATTATTCGGATCGCTTAATGGAGTTTCCTTTGGGGGTGTTTGGTGTGGCGCTCGCTACGGTAGTGTTACCCGGATTGTCAAAGAAAGCAGCGAACGCCGATTGGCAAGGCTTTAAACAGGATTTGGATTTTGCGCTTAAATTGGTGGTGTTGATTGGTCTGCCTGCGATGTTGGGTTTGTTGTTGTTAGCGCATCCGTTATTAACGACCCTGTTTTTTTATGGTGCTTTTACGGCGCATGACGTGCTGATGTCGAGTTATAGCTTAATGGCGTATTCGTTCGGTTTGTTGGGATTTATTTTGGTGAAGGTGTTAGCGCCCGCATTTTATGCACGAAAAGATATGAAAACGCCGGTGCGCATTGCCGTGATTGCATTAGTGACTAATATTGTGCTTAATCTGGCGTTAATTGGGCCGTTGGCACATAGCGGTTTGGCGTTGGCAACCTCGTTAAGCGCCTTGTTAAATGCCGGTTTGTTATATTACTT
>Ga0172377_10001415_pt1 | contig 24152 bp, 20 predicted proteins | sample Pumphouse3metaG_FD_119749 | JGI IMG/M metagenome (GOLD analysis project Ga0172377, IMG submission 119749) | Leachate microbial communities from a municipal landfill in Southern Ontario, Canada - Pumphouse #3 metaG | ecosystem: Engineered > Solid waste > Landfill > Unclassified | place: Canada... | reverse complement strand
TGTCGGCGGTTCTTTCCTTCCCGCTGGTTGCGGCAATGGTATTCCACCTTTTAGGAAGCCCTATAGAAATACTGCACAATCCGTGGGTGCAACTTCTCTTGGCAACGCCGGTGCAGTTTGTGGTGGGCTACAGGTTCTACAAAGGTGCCTATCATGCTATTAAGGGCGGCGGGGCCAACATGGACGTGCTGGTATCCATGGGCACGACCACAGCCTACCTGTACAGTATATATAACGGATTTATCTCCGGGGATGCCATGAACCTTTATTTCGAGGCCTCCGCCGTGGTTATCACCCTTATTATGCTGGGCAAGTACCTGGAAGCGGTGGCAAAGGGCAAGACCTCCGAGGCCATAAAAAAGCTCATGGGACTTAGGGCCAAAACCGCGAGGATAATAAGGGACGGCCGGGAAGAGGACATATCGGTGGAAGACGTGGTAATAGGTGATATTGTGGTGGTAAGGCCGGGGGAAAAGGTGTCGGTTGACGGTGAAATAATAGAGGGCCGCTCGGCGGTTGACGAATCCATGCTTACCGGCGAGAGCATACCGGTTGAGAAAAACCCCGGCGATACGGTAATAGGCGCCACCATAAATAAGACCGGGTCTTTTAAGTTCCGGGCCACAAAGGTGGGCAGGGACACTGTGCTCGCTCAGATAGTAAGGATGGTGGAGGAGGCCCAGGGCTCCAAGGCACCTATACAAAAAATGGCGGACAGGATATCAGGGGTGTTTGTACCGGTAGTGATGGTCATAGCCATTATTGCACTGCTTCTTTGGTGGCTGGTGGGCAAAGACCCGAACGCGGGGATAATAAACGCGGTGGCGGTTCTGGTAATAGCCTGTCCCTGCGCCCTTGGACTTGCAACCCCCACCTCGGTGATGGTGGGCACCGGCAAGGGGGCGGAGAACGGGATACTGATAAAGGGCGGTGAATACCTGCAGAGGGCCCATGAGATTGGCGCCCTTATACTGGATAAGACCGGCACCATAACAAAGGGAGAGCCGGAGTTAACCGATGTTTTGAGCATGGGTCACTTTTCAGAGGAAGAGGTCTTGAGGTTTGCAGCCATAACCGAGCGGGGCTCGGAGCACCCGCTGGGGGAAGCCATAGTAAAGGGTGCCCGGGAAAGGAGCATAGAACTGACCGAGGCCTCGGAGTTTGAAGCGGTACCGGGGCATGGAGTTGTGGCGGTAATAGACGGCAAAAGGGTACTCCTTGGCAACCGCCGGCTTATGCAAAAGGAAGGTATAGACCTTGGCGATGTGGAATATGACCTTTCCAGGCTGGAGACGGAAGGAAAAACCGCAATGCTCATGGCGGTGGAGGGAAGCCTTACGGGGCTTCTGGCCGTGGCGGATACCGTCAAGGAAAACTCGAAGAGGGCAGTGGAAGAGCTCAAGGGTATGGGAATAGATATTTACATGATTACCGGAGATAATAAGACCACAGCACAGGCAATAGCGAAGCAGGTGGGCATAGAAAAGGTGCTGGCCGAGGTGCTGCCCGAGCATAAGGCGGAGGAAGTAATGGAACTTATTAAGGCCGGTAAGGTTACCGGTATGGTGGGGGACGGAATAAACGATGCCCCTGCCCTTGCCGCCGCCGATGTGGGATTTGCCATTGGCACCGGAACCGATGTGGCCATGGAGGCAGCGGATATAACGCTTATGGGAGGCGACCTAATGGGCATTGCCCTGGCGATATCTTTAAGCCGTGCAACCATGAGAAACATAAAGCAGAACCTTTTCTGGGCCTTTGCGTACAACAGCGTGGGGATACCCTTTGCGGCACTGGGTTTCTTAAGCCCGGTAATAGCGGGGGCTGCAATGGCATTTAGTTCGGTGTCGGTGGTGTCAAACGCCTTAAGGCTTAAAAGAGTCAAGCTAAGATAAAGACACGGGGACGTTTTTAATGTCTTTGATAATAGGAAAGTCGTAAGATAGGGAGATAACAAGGGGACGGAACTGTAGAATGTCTCCTATGTCCGAGGCATTCAAGTTGCTGAACAGACCGACAATATATAATCAATACACAGAAGGGAGGTACAGCATGAAGACAAGCACACTGAACGTAGAAGGAATGAGTTGCAATCATTGCGTGATGGCGATAAAGAAAACGGTTGGTGCAATCCAGGGCGTTGAAAGTGTTGACGTAAACCTGGAAGGCGGCACGGTGGTGGCGCAGCACGGGGACGGGGTAAACATGGAGCAACTTAAGGAAGCCATCCAGGGTGCAGGATATGATGTAAAGAGTTGAGGGTTAAGGGTTAAAAAATGGGGACACACCTATACCTCAGGGTAGGCCTCTGTAGTATGAGGTATGTCCCCGATTGATAGTCTTTTGGGTCAGGACACATCGCATTGTGATGTGAGAGGTGAGAAGTTGGATGTAGGAATTCAGATAGCAGGGTGGTAGGGGATAGTTCCTTGCCACTTTTCTGCTATGGGGCCACCGCCATATCCGACACACCAACTACGAACTACCGGACACGAACTACCAATAACTTAGCCTCTCTAACACGCTCATATATGACAGCAACACAACACACAAGAACCGTCCCCCTGTGTTTTTCTAGCAACACACAGGAATCGTTCTCTTGCATCTACTATGACAGGGTTGTCATTTTGGGTATGCTGTGTTAATATGATATTAATGGAAAACAGGAGATGATTGTATGCCAAAGGACACGTTTCTTAACCTCGATGAGGCCAAACAGAGGAGAATATTTGAAGCTGCCGTGGATGAATTCTCCCAGAAACGCTTTAGCGAAGCGTCCATAAATCAGGTAGTAAAAAATTCAGGGATATCAAGGGGCAGCTTTTATCAGTATTTCAAAAACAAAGAGGACCTGTATCTTTATGTTTTAAAACAGATAGGCAAAGAAAAACTTGATTTAATGAACTATGCGGGAGAAATCAAACAGGATGCCGACTTTTTTGATGGTTTTATATATATGATAAGGGCGGCCCTTGAGTGGAGCAGAACAAAACCAAAATACTACAGGATAGGTATGCTTATGGAGTTTGACGACAGTCACTTTATATCAGAACTTCGCAAAGCACTGCCGGAGGGTTTTTCAATGCTTAAGGGAATGATAGAGAAGGATATACAGCTTGGCAGGGTAAGGTCCGATATTGACTCCGGCCTGGTGGTAGATATCATTTATACATTGAATCTGCACCTTCTTATACATTGTTTTAAAACCGATGAGGAAAGCGAATTTTTAAAGAAAATCGATGAAATAATAAAAATACTAAAAGAAGGGATAGTCAACAGATGAGGAAAATCTGCTAGGCGGGAAAGGGCGGTCTGGTTTGATCGAGTTTGGTGGGGCATATATTGTTATTAGATGAATGTTGTAGGGGGGGTTGTATGGAAAGGGTACTTATAAGCACAAAGGACTTAAGCAAGATATACCATATGGGCGAAGTGTCTGTGGAAGCACTGAGGGATGCCAATTTGGATATTTATGAAGGGGAGTTTGTGGTAATCCTTGGGCCAAGTGGCTCCGGCAAAAGCACCCTGCTAAATATTATAGGAGGTATGGATACGCCCACCCTGGGTAAGGTGTTTTTCAGGGACAAGGAACTGGGCGACCTTGACGACAATGGGCTTACAAGGTACAGAAGGGAAAACATAGGATTCATATTCCAGTTTTATAATCTCTTGCCCAACCTCACGGCAAGGGAGAACTTGGAGCTGGTCACCGATATGAGCAGCGATCCTCTGGACGTGATGGAGGTGCTGGACAAAGTGGGTTTAAAAGAGCGGGCCGACCATTTTCCGTCCCAGTTAAGCGGCGGCGAGCAGCAGAGGGTGGCGGTGGCAAGGGCGGTGGCGAAGAACCCCGAGATGCTTTTGTGCGACGAACCCACCGGGGCACTGGATAACACCACCGGTAGGGTGGTGCTTAAGGTTTTGAAGGAAATTAATCAAAGCCTTGGCAAAACCGTCCTGGTAATAACCCATAATGCTGCCATAGCGGAAATGGCGAACCGGGTGCTGTATCTAAGCAACGGCAGGACAGCCGATATCAGGACGATAGAAAACCCCGTCGACCCCGAAAGGATTGAGTGGTAGTGAATAAGCTGAGGTTAATGACATTAAGGGATATAAATAGCAACAAGGGACAGTATATAGCAGTTATACTGGTTGTGGTTATTGGCATAACCTTGTATAATGCTGTTTTGATGTCCTACCAGAGCTTAAGTAACTCCATTGAGTATTATTATGAAGAATACAGACTTCCCCATCTGTTTGCAAAGTTTATCAGGTCCTCCGAGAGCATAGTTGCGGCTGCAGAGCGGATTGACGGTGTGGCTGCAGCTCAGGGGAGACTGGTTTTGGACGTGCCCATGGAACTGCCCGGTTTCGATGACAAGATACAGGCTAGGTTTGTATCGGTACCTGCCTCCAATGACAATGCCTTGAACAGGCTGTATTTAGAGGAGGGCAGATACGTTTCGGGCAGCTTCCATGAAGCAGCCCTTGTGGATAAGCTGTTTATGGAGGCCCACGACCTTGAAACCGGCAGCACCCTATATCCCATCATCAATGGAAAAAAAATACAGATTGTAATAGCCGGAAAGGCGGTCAGCCCGGAATATATATACCCGGTACCATCGTCAAGGGAGCTTATGCCGGACAATGAAAGGTTTACAATCATATACCTTGAACACGGTTTTATGCAGCAGCTTTTCGGGTACGAGGGTATGGTCAACGAGGTGGTTGTGCGTTTAAAGGACGAAGCCCTTACCGGTGAGATAAAAAAGGAACTTGAATATGCGTTCAAGCATTACGGCCTTATTTCCGTTGGTGAAAGGGACGACCAGGCAAGCTATATGATGATGGACAATGAGCTTATGGGTTTGGAGGCCATGGGTTATTCATACCCGATGATTTTTCTTCTTATAGGCTCAATAGTGATATATATGCTTCTATTAAGGCTGGTGGACAATCAGCGGCGGCAGATAGGGGTTCTAATGGCCCTTGGATTTACAAAGAGGGCGATACTTTTTCACTATCAGGGTTATGCCCTGTTTGTGGGTTTTGCCGGTTCAATACTGGGAGGCCTTTTGGGTATCTGGCTTAGCGGGAGTCTTACCAGGTACTATCTGGTGTTTTTTAACGTACCGGTGCTGCAGGTAAAAATATACGCGAGTGTTATAATAATAGGCATAGTGCTAAGTGTTGTATTCTGCGGTATAGCCGGACTTAACGCGGCGAAAAGGGTTCTGAGGATTGCACCGGCGGAGGCCATGAGACCGATGGCCCCCGTTGAGGGTAAGAAATGGTGGGGCGAAAGGATACTGCCTTTCCTGGCAAGACTTAAGATATCCTGGCGGCTTACCTTCCGTAACATGTGGAGGAATAAAAAAAGAACGCTGTTTACTTTATTTGCGATAGCCATGACGGTGGGACTTATGATATCCATACTAATGCTGTTGGATTCGGTAGAGCTTCTTTTTGACAAAGCCTTTGGGGATGCATTGTCCTACGACTATAAGATTAATTTTACCCGCGATGTACACCGGGGAATAATAGAAGACCTGGGCGAGTTCAGAGAGATAAGCAGCGTCGAACCCATAGCCGAATATCCCTTCAGGCTGAAAAACGGATGGAGGCAGAAGGAGACATTGGTGACGGGTATACAGCGCGGCTCGGCACTTTACGGACTGTTCGACCTAAATGGCAACAGGACAGATGTCCCGGTTGAGGGTATCCTGCTAACCGAGGGGCTCGCCAAATCCCTGGGAGTAAAGCCAGGCGATACCATTATGCTGGAATCCCTTTACAAGCCCGAAACCGAGCAACAGGTTGTGGTGAAGGGGCTGGTGGAGCAGTATATGGGCGGCAGCGGCTTTATGGAAATCGGGAGCTTAATCCGTGCAATGAAGGAGGGTTCAACCATCAACAGTGCCCTAATAAAGATAAGACATGGCAGCTTGGGTTTTGTCAAGGAACTGGAAGATATGGCCTATGTCCAGAGCGTTAAAGAACCGGACGATATGGTGAAGCAGTATAACGAGTATATGGATATTATGTACGCATATATAGGGGTTATAGTAGCCATGAGCTGTATAATGGGTTTTGCTATTATTTACAACACAACAACCATAAGCATAATGGAGAGGAAGCGCGAGCTGGCCTCCTTAAGGATTATGGGTTTTACCAACAACCAGGTGGCAGAGATTATATTCAATGAAAACACGGCAGTCAGCATACTGGGACTTTTGGTTGGTATGCCCTTGGGAAGGCTTATTGGGGCGCAGATAATAGAATTTTATCCGGAGGACGTTATGACCCTGCCGCTGGTGGTATTTCCCAAGACGTATATAATAGCGGCTGCTACCGTTGCCTTGTTTGTAATACTGGCTCAGCTGGCTAACATGCGAAGAATATCCAGGATGGACCTGGTTGAAGTGATGAAGAGTAGAGAATAGGGGGCGATTATATGAGGGTTAGGGCTTTTGGCAAGATTAAAGAAATGGTTAAAAGGAAGAAAAAGGTGGTATGGATAGCGGTATTGGCTGTTGTGCTGATATTCTACTTGCTGTTTCAGAGTATGGGAAGTGCTGTGGAAGTTACCACCGCATTGGCGGTACGCGGCGATATAAGTAATATTGTGGAACAGACCGGGGATATAGAGACTGCGAAGAAGCAGGATATATACGCCGTATATGGGGGCCGAATAAAGGGCATACCGGCGGAAGTAGGCCAGACGGTTAAGGAAGGCCAGCTGCTGCTGGAATTCGACCTTGATGAACTAAACATAAGGCTTGACCAGGCAGAGGCGGGGCTGGCACTGGTTGAGGGTAGCGCGGTAACCGGTGCCGAAGTGGCGGCGGCACTGGCAGCCTATGAGGGGGCGGCTGTCCAAAGGGACAGGGCAAAGGAAGCCTTTGAAAGTGCTGTGGACCTTTTTGAAATGGGTGCCATGAGTGATGTAGACTTCCGCCAGACAAGGGAAGTCTATGACCTGTCCGAACTTCAGCTAAACGCGACGGTGGCGGCCCTTGAGGCGGCAAAGAAGGGAGAGACGTCGCAGCAAGCCTCCATGGCGGCTGCCCAGGCGGAGGTTTCGCTTATAAAGCGGCAGATAGAGGAAGCAAGGCCCCTTTCAAATATGGAGGGTGTCGTGCTTGAGATTGGATTCGAAGAGGGCATGACGGTTCCTCCCGGCAGTCTTGTTATGAGGATTGGAAACCCGGACAGCCTGCAGGTAAGGTGCAGATTCCTGGCCGGTGAAGCGGTAGACATAAAAGAGGGGGACGATGCGCTAATTAGTGGGGATATACTAAATGGCGAAGTGCTGAAGGGAAGGGTTAATAAGGTATTCCCCCAGGCGGTAACCGAAATGTCCCAGTTGGGGGTGGAGCAGCAGCGGGTACCGGTTGAGATAGAACTGCTGGAAAGCCACCGGAACCTAAGGCCGGGTTTTGGTGTGGATGTGGAAGTAATAACCGATAAAGCAGAGAACGTGTTTATGGTACCCAGAGACGCGGTTTTTGAGATGGAAGAGGAAGACTGTGTATTCGTAGTGGAGGGCGGAAAGGCGGTCCTTAGAAAGGTAAGCGTCGGGATAGAAAACAAGGACTGGGCGCAGATTGTCGAGGGGTTAAACGAGGGGGATACCGTGATAGTGGACCCCCCAAATAAAATAGAAGAAGGAGTAAGGGTCAAGGAGGCTTGACAGGGGCGGATTTGCTGTGTTAAGCTGTTGAAAGCATACCATAATAAAACAAACCGGAGTTGATTGCATGGCATTAAACGAAACTATTCGCTTTATAGCGGTTATAATAGTATTTGTTGTTGTGTATTATGCGGCGTCTATGTTTACCATTAAAAGAAACGTTGTAAAGGTCATTAAGGTATTTGAAGAAAATAACGCCTTGGCTGCTAAAGCGGCGGTAAGCGGCGAAAGTCTTGGTATAAGGAAACAGGGTTTTCTTGAAAGGGCGGTAAAAAGGCGGGATAACAGGATTCATGCCCTGCAGTTTATGTTAAATGCCGGGCTGGTGATTACAACCTCCGACGGGAGGTACTATCTCAATAAAAAGAAAATGGTTGCGTTCCGCAGAGACGGGAACTTCGTTGCACGCTTTATTATCCCGCCCCAGAACAATTGAATTATTGTGAGAGCAAGTGGACGGTAAAACAAAAAAGAAACAAGAGAACCCCTCCTTGTTTCCTTTTTATTTTACCCTAATTAACTTGCTTGCTTATTTCACCGCTAAAACTATTTATTGCATAAGTGTGTTGCTCATTTTTATTGGTGAGGCAGACAACTATATTCCAAAAAGGAATATAAATTTTCCCCTTATATTCGGCTTCAATGTTCGGTGTCCAAAATGTTTTATAGAATCTGATTGTGTGCTTGTAAGCATTTTCCCTGGAAAGACGTTCGCATTTTTCCTTATCCAATTTAGGTTGTTGGATGGATTCGTTTTCGAATACATCAAGGTCCGGAATGTCCTTTGTTCTTATTAATGAGCCATCAAGAGTATTAACCCAATACAAATGTTCAATAATACGTGGTTTTAATTTGAACCCCCTTTTTATACTTATACGATTATTATAAACATAGTAAGGATTAAGAGCAAGGGTTTTGGATACTACTGTATATTCTTTTTTGATTGTTTTTTTAATATGTTCATCCAGTATCTGCGAAGCAGTGTCTTCGTCCACATAGGATTTTACCTTAGAATCCATTCATGATAACCTCCTTAATAGTCTTCAAAGGCCCCAACACCGAAGGTTTCGAGTTTAAAATCATTTATATAAGGAATTTTTGTTCTGGCTTGTATCACATTCTGCATATTGACATCAGAATAGATAATTTCTTCCTTGTCGTTTGATGCCTGTACCAGTACATCCCCCGTTGGGCTTACAACCTTACTGGTACCGCAGGCACCATTGTCAATAGTGTTAACGCCCACGGTATACAAAAGATTATATAAAGCGCCGCCAGTTAAGTCTATATCCCATCTTGGCTTTGCACCAATGCTCCAAACGGATGGAACGAAGATTAATTCTGCCCCTTTCCAAGCCATTATTCTAAAAGGTTCTGGAAATTCGGCGTCATAGCATATTAGAATTCCTACTTTACCTAAAGAAGTATTAAATACGGGAAATTTGTTTCCTTCCCGGAAAAGTAGTTTCTCATTACCCCATAGGTATACCTTTCTCATGTTGCCAATTAACTCACCTTTGTCACCAATAAACAAAGAAGAATTATAAATCATACCGGGGATACTTGTTTTTTCAGGATAGGGTGCAATTATAAACATACTCTTATCTTTGGCTATTTTGCTTAATGTTCGGAACATATGTCCATCCTGCGTTTCCGCTGTATTCATAAAGCCTTCCTTTTCTAGATGGTATCCCGAATAGAATAGTTCAGGCAGGCAAACAATTTTTGCGCCTTGGTTATTGGCTTCCTCAATGTTATGAATCGCTTTATCTAAATTAAGTTTTGTGTCCCCCATACTGGATTTCATTTGAATCGCTGCTATCCTAAACTCCTTTTTCATGCAAGTCACCTCCAAGTATTATTCCCATCCGGGGCTTTTAAAGACAGGCCCCGGATGGAAGAATTGTCTTAGGCTATGTTCTTATTTTCTTTTACCTTCTTAATTCTTAATGCCCTTACTTCATCTTGAATTTTCTCTTCCGGCGGTGCGGTCATCAGGCTAACTAACCAGGTAACGATATAAGTTGCAGCGCATGCAGGGAATGCCTGGAATAGATTTGTTTTAGGTTCCAGATTAAATACAGTCCAAGCAAGCATAAGTATAAAGCCGGTTGACAACCCTGCAATAGCACCTTCCCTCGTAGCCCTTGGCCAAAGAAGGCCTAAAATTACGGGCCCCCCGAATAAGCCAAGGGTATTCCACCCAAACCAGGAAATCCATAATACCGAGCCGCCTCTTAATGCCATTAATACGCCGACAACTCCAATTAACAGCGTTGCCAGTCTGGTATATTGAAGTGCTTTTCTGTCTTCCAGGCCCGGTTTGAAAATAGGAATGTATAAATCATTTACCAGTGTTGTTGAGCCCATTACCAGCATTGAATCCGCAGTTGAAAGAATTCCTGCCATTATACTGCCTATAAATAATCCTGCGAATACCGGGTGTGTCATGGTTGCAAAGAATTGGATTAACACTGTCTCTGTATCACCGCTTACAGGCAGTAATGAAGGGTCGGGGTATTTTGTTCTCATATATAATGCGGCTAAGAATGTGCCTCCAAATAGGATTGACTGAATAAAAACGGCGGCCATAGCGGAAAGCGTCAGTGTCTTGGTATTCTTTGCCGACATATATCTTACCATCAGGGTTGGCTGTCCGACCCAGCTCATTATACCATCGCCTAAGAATAGTGAAATACCGTAAATGATTATTGGCAAAGTAGCAAAAGGTGATATAATAAAATTGGGGTCTATCTTGTTGACGTTTGCAAGCTCCATAGAAAAGGTTCCGAAACCACCGCTAAGGGAGATTGCAAATGCGCCGGCTAAGAGGGCCCCTGTTACCATTAGTATACCTTGTACGAAGTCTGTCCAGCATATAGCCAGAAGCCCGCCCAGCATAGTCCAGCCTATAAACATAATAGCAGCAACGATTACCGTCATAGTAAAATCCCAGCCGATTGCTGTGTTTATCAATTTTCCTATGGCTACCAATTGGCCGTTCACATAAGCAAATGAAGCAGCCAATATTATAATGGCAGATACAATTCTTAGGATTTTCTTTTTCTTATCATAGTATCTTTTTTCAAGGACATCGGGTACCGTCAAAGCGTTTACATTTTCCGAATACCTTCTGATAAGCTTGCTCACAAGTACAAAGCTAAGGAGTATACCGATAGTTGCACTTGGTACCATTGTCCATATGCCTTCAAATCCTGCTTCGTATGCGTATCCTGCAAATCCCAATCCCAGCCAACCGCTCATTCCTGTGGCACTGAAAGTAAAAGCCAGTACCCATGAGCCGATGTTTCTTCCTGCTAATACATAATCCTCCAGTTTATTCATTCTTTTAGAAGCAAAGTAACCTAGGCTTAGCAGAAATAATAGATATACAACTATGAAAACCTGAAGACTTCCTGCTATATTTTGCATAAAATTACCTCCCCAAATCATATTTGGTCTTTTAATAGTGCCGATAAATTAATAGAAAATTACTATTCCCGGGCTATTCATTATAGTTTACATAATAGTAAATTGCTGCGATGTAAGTTCCTAAAGCCGGAATCAACATGAAAAGCCAGGTACCAATTGGGACTCTATCCATATTCTCACCTCCCCATTTTTTTATTTAACCTCAAACACCTCAACATTTCTTTTTTTGTCTCGAAGCTTATCTATTGATTTTAAATCCTCTGCTATGTGGTCAGGAGGTTTTGAGGTAAATAGACTAATAACAATGGTGACTATAAAAGCAATTCCACAAGAAGGCAGCGCATGAAATATGTTCAGCTTTTCAGTTAAACCGAAAATGTTCCAAAAGACTAATACTGTAAAACCGCTTATCAGTCCTGATATAGCACCCTGCTTAGTTGCTCTTATCCAGTATAACCCAACAATAACAGGCATACCCATAATGCCCAACGTTGTCCATCCGAGCCATGAACTCCACAAAACAGAGCTTTTGTTCATTGATATAATGACTGCAATTATCCCAAGAAATACTGTGACCAATCTGCTGATAAGAATTAGATGCTTTTGGGAGGCTCTTGGACGGAAATAGTTGTATACGTCATTTACTAAAACTGAAGTTGCCATCATAAAAAGCGAGTCTGCCGTTGACATAACAGCTGCCAGTATAGCACTGACAAAAATACCTATCAATATCGGATGCATCATCGTTATAAAGAATTGTATCAATACTGTTTCAGTATCTCCGCTATAGGGAAGCAGCATAGGCTCTGGGAATTGGGTTCTCATATAAATAGCTGCTATAAAAATACCCATAAAAAGAATGCATTGGATTGCAATGGTTATAAGTGGTGCGGATGTTAGAGATTTTGTATCCTTAGAAGCCATATATCTGACCATTAACGTTGGCTGGCCAATCCAGTTTAGAATTCCATCGCCTATGAAGAGACTAATTCCCATTATTAATGCGTCAAAACTTGAGAAAGGTGTTATCGCGAATTCAGGAAACACTTGATTGGTCTCTACTATTTTTTGAGTAAAAGAGCCAATCCCCCCTGCATACTGGATTGCTAAACTACCGGCAATAAAACTGCCTGCTATCATTAACGCACCCTGTATGAAGTCAGTCCAGCAAACCGCTGTAAAACCTCCTAGAACAGTATATATAATCATAACGATAGCAGCTATAATACTTGATATATGGTAATTCCAATCTAGTAATATATTTAGTAGTTTTCCTATTGCAATTAGTTGTCCACTCACATAAATAATAGCGGCAGCAGACAGTATTATACTGAATACAGTTGTTAATGCATTGTTATCATCGTAAAATCTTTTTTTGATAATTTCAGTTATAGTGATTGATCCTGTTAGTTCGGAGTACAGCCTTATTCTTTTGCTGATTAGCACGTAGCATAGCAAAATACCTATGGTGGCACTGGGAACCATAATCCACAGGCTTTGAAATCCTTTTTCGTATGCATAACCTGCAAATCCCAGTGCAAGCCATCCACTCATCCCGGTTGAACTAACACTAAAGGACAGCATTATTGCGTCCAGTTTTCTACCACCCAGAAAAAAATCTTCTATACTCGTAGCGTTTTTTGATGCTAAAAAGCCAGTAAATAACAAAATTAAGAAGTAGATTATAAGAAAGCCTATTATCATATAATTGAATTCCATACGGCCCAATCACCTCTCTTTTAATAGTGCAATTTGCATGCCACCTTAGACAAAAAAATCTAAAAATGGCTGCATGTCTTATTCTCCGGCATTCCATTGCATACTGGCAGACTTTGAATAATCCATATGCAGCCTTGATTAAGCTAAATATGGTTTTGATTAAAGGATAAGGATTGATAGGTATTGAAAGGCTGGCGGTTATGATATAAAAAGCGTTAAAAATTCATAAATATAAATAATACTATGAAAGAGTTTACATAGTATTTGAATTAGATTTCATAATCATTTATTTTGTACATTAAGGCTCTATGACTTATACCTAAAAGCTTTGCTGCCTCGGTCCTGTTGTTGTTAGTCACTTCCAGGGCTTTCTCGATTAGCTGTGTCTCAATAGATTTTTTAGAATCGTTAAGTAGTTTTTTTAGATCAAAATTATTATCAGGTACTTCTATTTTTAATGCTTCTTTATCATTATTAATTTTGCTGTCTATGTGTTTAGCCTGAATAATATCCTCTTCGCACAGGACAATAGCCCTTTGGATTACATGCTCCAGTTCCCGAACATTTCCCGGCCAGTTATAATTTAAAAGAATATCCAACGCCTTTTCACTAATGTCCTTTATTGATTTCCCAAATCTTTTATTACAATCTCCAATGAAGTGCTCTATAAGAAGCGGAATGTCTTCTTTTCTATTTGATAAGGGAGGGATTTTTATTTCAACAACATTCAATCTATAATATAAATCTTCCCTGAAGGTTCTTTTTTCTATTTCTTTCTCCAGTATCTTATTAGTAGAAGCAATAAACCTTATATTAATTTTTTTAGTCTTAATATCACCTAACCGTCTTATTTCATTTTCCTGTAAAACCCTCAGAAGTTTAACCTGAAGGTTCAGCCCCATTTCACTTATTTCATCCAGAAAAAGAGTGCCTCCTTCCGCTTGTTCAAACAGGCCCTTTTTTTCGCTTTGTGCACCGGTAAAAGCACCTTTGCAGTAGCCATAAAATTCTGATTCAAGTAATCCTTCCGGTACGGCACCGCAGTTTATCGCTACGAAAGGGTTATTGCATCTGGGACTATTGTAGTGAATGGCCTTGGCAAACAATTCCTTGCCTGTTCCACTGGCACCATAAATCAAAACAGGGGAATCGTATTTTGCAATTTTTTTAATGAGATCAAAAATCTGTATCATTTCATCGCTTTTCCCTATAATACCATTAAAACCGGAGTATTTATTTGAGACTTCTGTACGCAGCAGCTTATTCTGTCTCTCAATTTCCCTATATTTCATAATTCTATTTACCTTTAACACTAGGTCTTCATTTAGAAATGGTTTTGTGATATACTCATCGGCCCCGTTTTTAATTGCTTTTACGGCATCTTCAACACTACCATAGGCAGTAATCATTATAAAACTACAATTCAGGTTTAACTCATTTTTATGTCTTAATATTTCAAAACCGTTTAATCCGGGGAGGCGAATATCACAGATCACTACTTCGTATTCGTTCCCTGTCATAAGGTCGGCACCATCTCTTCCATCAGATACGCATTCGACCATATAACCCTCTTGTGATAAAACATATTTCAAGACATCCGCAAGGTTCAACTCATCTTCTATTATTAGTATTCTTCCGGTCATAAGCCTTTCCCCCTAACCATTCTCTGCAAAAGGCAGTTTTATAATTATTTCCGTTCCCTCGTCTATGGCACTAATCACCTTAATAATTCCACCATGGGCCTCTATTATCTGCTGGCATATAAACAGGCCTACCCCATATCCTTCGCCTATTGGTTTTGTAGAGTAAAAAGGATCAAAAATATTTTCAATATCTTTTTTTGATATTCCGGAACCTGTATCTTTCACGCTTATTGTAGCGTAGTTTTTTTGTCTATACGTCTTTATATAAATACATCCTTCATCCTTTATGGCTTGATAGGAGTTTAATATAATATTAGACAATGCTATTTCTAAATTTTTTTGAACCCCTTTACTATACGGTAGATTAGTTGCCAGGTCTTTATAAAGTTTTATTTTGGGGTTTATCCTCGACTTTGGTATTGTTTCTAACGCATTATTGACCAAATCATTTATATCAAGCTGCATAGTGACTTCCATTTTACCTCCGGAGGAGTATAAGAATTCTTTAATCAAGCTATCTATCCGCAATGCATCATTTTTTATCCGTACTATATAATCATTACGTTGGTCCTCTGAAAGCTTATTGGATTCCAAAATCTGGCACATGCTGAGTATTGAGGATAGAGGATTACCTATTTCGTGTGTAATACCTGAGGTTACTCTGCCCATAGACGCTAGCTTTTCGGATATAAGCAATTTCTTTTTGATTTTTTCAGTTTCCTGGGTAATATTTCTATATCCTTCACTAATCTTTATGAACTGTGAAATAATTATCTCGGATAATTTGAAAATTAATCTTATTAGAACTGTACCCGCCAGGAAAAATGTTATGAACAAAACTATTTCGGAGATTCTTTTGTCGGCTATAATTTTGGGTGTTTCGAAAAAAAATACAACAGAGCCGATACTGCTTGATGAATCCGGGTACTTAATTGGAGCATAACTAACAACCAATTGTCTGCCATACTTCCCATAAGTATCATAATATGTATAGCCACTGTTATTTAAAATGTTTTCATTGAAAAAGTCTTTAAAATCATCCGAGTTAAACATATTATTATCAATTAAGTATGTATCTTGACTTATACTGTCAAAAACTAAGGAACCGTTATTTGCGATAATGCATACTTTTTGACGGCTTTGAGAATCTATAATTCGTTCCCAATACTTATCCCCTAGTATTATAATAGCAGATTTATGGCTGTTTTCTATTTGTTGTTTGATAAGCAGTTTCCCGCCGGTTCCTGTTAATACAAGTTCTGCGCCGTCTAACATTGTATCCAGATACGCAAATTTATTCATATTGATTATAAACTTTCCGTTCAAATAATCAGTAGTTTGAGAGTTTCTAATTATTGCAATGTCCTCGATTTCTGGAAATAGGGCAGTATATTCTTCCTTTACCATGTTTCTATTCGTTTCAATTGCGTTAATCAGGGTTTTATATCTGATAATATCCCTGTTAATTTGTTTGGAAAGAAAACCGGTTGTTTGCTGCGATTCCTTGCCAATATTCTCTTTTAACAGGCTGCTGTAGTTGATATTTTGATACGCCATAAGAATAATGATAGTGATGGGGATAAGCAGTATACCTATAATCACCAATGAAATTTGCCTTCTTAATCGCTTTTTTAATTCCAAGTTATTATCCAGCATACTACGCAACAACTCTCTTTTTTTAAAAGCTACTAAATGGTGTATATGAATAATTAGCCATGATTTCTATTATTCCTGCATATATTTGGTTTGCTTATGAGATATTCGATATAACGCACTAATGATACTACATTCCTTTACCTGCCATTCCGGAGAAGCGTAGTCCCCTGTAATTTAAGAGGGCGAAGCCTGAAGAATCTGTCTCAGAGATAGATCCTTTGCTATCGCAAGGTCCTTTGCTTCGCTCAGGATGACACGTTAGAAAATTTAAAATCTTAAGCATGTTATATATAGATATATACAAAGTAAAAAAATATGGAAACGCTCTTTTTTGATAATAGATTCATACTTTCAGTGAATAAAAGCTGTTTTGGGACATAAACTGTTAAAAGCAAATATCCTGGAGGGATGGATATGGGCGGCAGGATTGACGTGTCCCAAAACAGTGGCCACGGTTTGATCGAAGGAAGGATTTTGAACTGCCGGTGGTTTGCTCTTGTGCAGCCGGAGCCAACAAGCTTTGGAATAAACCCCCGCACTCTTTTAAAGGGAGGGGGTAGGGTGTCCCGTTTATGCATATATACCGGGAGTGCCAACAAAGAAATAGTGGCGGAGTATTCGAGGGGTTGGGTAAGCCTTAAGTACAATTACATAGAAATGGTGGAGGAATTGGTGGGCTACCTGGAAAGAAGATATTCCCTAAGGATCGTAAAGTGACACTTGAATCAGGCCGGTGCTTTTCCCGGCTGGTGCTTAGTGGAACAAACCCTGGTGCTTAGCGGGCGTTCGAACGGATGAGTGAAGATACGGCCGCTTAAATCGAGGGTAAAGTGACACTTGCATTTTTATTTGTACGGGCTTGCAGGAATTTCATTGCTGATATAAAATATTTTATATGAGGCAGAAATGACGCCTGCGTCTTTTCTAATACGTCTTATTCACAGCGGGGTGTAAAATGAACGTACCAAATTTGCTGACAGGGATAAGGTTTTTGTTAATACCCGTTTTCTTTTTATGCTACTATTCAGATATGCCAAACAACATAACCATTGCCACCTTTGTTTTTATTCTTGCCGGTATTACCGATATACTGGACGGATATATTGCCCGTAAGTACAATATGGTAACCCGGTGGGGAATAGTGTTTGACCCGTTAGCGGATAAGCTGATGCTTTTATCCGTTTTGTTTGCGCTGACCCACAGCGGGTACCTGCCCCTCTGGGTCATTCTGGTGGTAGCGGGGAAAGAAGCATTTATGGGGCTGGGTGCCCTTTTCCTCTTTTTTATACGAGACAGAACGGTAATTGCAGCCAATAAAACGGGCAAAATAGCCACCGTGCTTTTTTATCTTTCCATAGTGGCACTGGTATTCGAGCTGCCCTATAATTCATTTCTTATAACGGTTGCGGTATGTGTAACGGTTATTGCCTTTATTAGATATGCATGGAACTTCAAAAACCTGGAGAAGGCCAAAAAATCCTGAGCAGCAAATGGCCTTTCAACAAAAACAGAGGGTGTTGGAATGAATCAGAAAACTGTCAGAGAGATACTGGACTGGCTAAAATTTATAGCCATTGCGGTTGTTCTTGCGTTTCTTATAAGGAACTATGTTGTACTCAGCATAAAGGTACCCACACCGTCAATGCTGCCTACCATACAGCTGGGTGACCAGCTTCTTGTGAACAGATTTTTATACAGGTTTAAACCTCCAAAGCGGGGGGATATTGTAGTGTTTAAATACCCAGACAATCCTGAGGAACTGTATGTAAAACGCCTTATCGGCGTTGGCGGGGATGAAGTGGAGGTAAAAGAGGGAAAACTACACGTTAACGGTCAGAAGATAGAGGAAGACTACCTCTACGAGGAAATGAGGGGCAGTTTCGGGCCCTATAAAGTGCCGGAGGGCAGGTATTTTATGATGGGGGACAACCGGAATAATTCCAAGGACAGCAGGGTCTGGCAGAACCAATATGTAACCGATGACCTGATAATAGGCAAGGCATTTTTCAGGCTTTTCCCACTTAGTAGTGCGGGAGTAATGAAATAAGCGCGGCGAATAATCTTATTGACAAATTGCGGGTATTATATATAATAGACTATAATTAGAAATTTGAGCAAACTCAAAGTCAAATAGTATGCCAAAAGGCTGTGAAGGAGAGGAGTAAGCAGCTTAGGTGACCTGCAGAGAGGATGCCCCCAGGCTGAAAGGCATCCGGCACAAACTGCCCAAGGTAGCTCCGGAGCCGCCCGGCCCAAAACAAAAAAGTAAGCCGGGACGGGATAACCCGTTACAGAAAAAGAGCCCTGTTTGGGGAATTAAGGTGGTACCGCGAAGCAAACCCTTCGTCCTTTTGGGACGTAAGGGATTTTTTTATCAGAAAAATGGCAGGGGATGACGGCGGTGTGTCCCCATACCTTTATAAGGAGGCGTTAAATATGCATAAGGCTAAGCAACTGCAGGACAAATACAATCCGAAGGATTTCGAAGAAAGGTTGTATAAATGGTGGGTGGACAGCGGCTTTTTTACCCCCGAAAGAGAAGAAGGCAAAGAGCCCTTTACTATAGTTATTCCTCCTCCAAATATTACCGGTCAGCTTCATATGGGGCATGCCCTTGATAATACGATACAGGATATCCTCATAAGATGGAATCGGATGAAGGGTATTCCCACGCTGTGGCTCCCCGGCACCGACCATGCCAGCATAGCCACCGAAGCCAAGATTGTGGAAAAGCTGGCGGAGGAGGGTACCTCAAAGAACGCGCTGGGTAGGGACAAATTCATTGAAAGGGCGTGGCAGTGGAAAGAGGAATACGGCGGAAGGATTGTCGAGCAGCTCAAAAAACTGGGCAGCTCCTGCGATTGGACCCGGGAGAGATTTACAATGGACGAAGGCTGCAGCAAGGCGGTTACAGAGTTTTTTGTAAGTCTTTACGAAAAGGGCCTTATTTACCGCGGGGACAGGATAATAAACTGGTGCCCCACCTGCAGGACCTCCATATCCGATGCTGAGGTGGAGCACGAGGATATGGAAGGTAAGTTCTGGTACATTAAGTACCCGCTAAAGGACGGTAGCGGCCATATTATAGTGGCCACCACCCGGCCTGAGACAATGCTGGGGGACACCTGTGTCGCCGTGCATCCCCGGGATGATAGGTACAAAGACCTGATAGGCAGAACGGTTATACTACCTCTTATGAACAGGGAAATACCAATTATTGCTGACGAATACGTGGATATGTCCAAGGGAACCGGTGCCGTGAAAGTGACTCCGGGCCATGACCCCAACGACTTTGAAATAGGTGAAAGGCACAACGCTGCCAAGATAAGGATAATAAACGACGACGGGACAATGAACGATAACGCCGGTGCCTATGCGGGAATGGATAGGTTTGACGCCAGGAAAGCGGTTGTAAGGGACCTTGAGAACCAGGGCCTTATAACTAAGATAAAAGACATAGAGCACAGCGTCGGCCACTGCTACCGGTGCGATTCGGTTATTGAGCCCCTTATATCCACCCAGTGGTTTGTCAGGATGAAACCCCTGGCAGAGCCTGCTATGCAGGCGGTAAGGGACGGAGGTATAAGGTTTGTGCCCCAGCGGTTTGATAAGGTATATTTCCATTGGATGGAGAATATAAAAGACTGGTGCATTTCGAGGCAGCTGTGGTGGGGTCATAGAATACCCGCCTATTACTGCAGCGACTGCGGCGAAATGATAGTGTGCAAGGAGCAGCCTGAAACCTGCACAAAATGCGGCGGAAACAAAATGGAGCAGGACCCGGATACGCTGGATACCTGGTTTAGTTCGGGGCTTTGGCCCTTTTCAACCCTCGGCTGGCCGGAAAAAACCAGGGACCTGGAATACTTCTATCCAACCAGCGTCCTTGTTACCGGCTATGACATAATTTTCTTCTGGGTGGCGCGCATGATTGTATCGGGCCTTGACCAGATGAATGAAAAACCCTTCTCGGATGTCCTTATACACGGTCTGGTACGGGATGCCGAGGGCAGGAAGATGAGTAAGTCCCTTGGAAATGGTATAGACCCGCTAGAGATAATTGACGAATACAGTGCCGATGCCCTAAGGTTTACCCTTGCTACTGGAAATGCTCCCGGAAACGATATGAGGTTCCATATGGAGAGGGTGGATGCGTCGGGCAATTTTGCAAATAAGCTCTGGAATGCATCCCGGTTTGTGCTAATGAATCTTGAAGGCCGCGAACCGGAGGGCCTTGACGGTGGTTTTGACCGGGAGGGGCTGGAACTGTCCGATCGATGGCTGATTTCGAGACTTGAGGTCCTCGCCGCCGAGGTGGAAGACAGCATGGAAAGGTATGAGCTAGGGGTGGCGGCGCAAAAATTGTATGACTTCATATGGGGAGAGTACTGCGACTGGTATATTGAACTTGTAAAGCATCGCCTGTATGATGAGGGTAGCAAAACGGGGGATACGGCAAGGAGGATACTGTACTACGGTCTGGACAGATTGCTTAGGCTTTTGCATCCCTTTATGCCCTTTATCACCGAGGAAATTTGGCAGCACCTGCCCCATAACGGCCAGACTATAACCCTTGCTAAGTGGCCTAAGTCGGATGAAAGCCAAAGGGACGAAACGGCGGAGCGGCAGATGCACACCATAATGGATGCAATAAGGGCTGTGAGGAACATTAGGGCCGAAATGGACGTGGCCCCCTCCAGGAAAGCAAACGTAATTGTTGTATCCGACCAGGCAGAGGTCCGGGATATTTTTGCCGCCAATGCGCCCTACCTTGAAAGGCTGGCTATCGCTTCGAAGGTATTGGTAAGGAAGGACAGGACGGACATCCCGGAGGATGCGGTTTCGGCTGTTATAGAAGGGGCAGTAATTTATATTCCCGTTGAGGAATTGCTGGATATTGAAAAGGAAATAGAAAGGCTGGAGAAAGAGAAACAAAGGCTGGAGAAGGAACTTGAAAGAGTAAACGGAAAGTTGGCCAACAAAGGGTTTGTACAAAAGGCCCCGGCGGATGTGGTTGAAGCCGAAAAGGAAAAAAAGGATAAGTACCGTGATATGATGGATAAGGTGATGGAAAGGCTTAACAGTCTGAAATATATATAGCACACTAATAGTATTACATTCCTTTACCTGTCATTCCAAAGAAGCAAAGCCCGAAGAATCTGATGTTTTCGATTTTGCTTGTCATTCTGAGCGCAGTGAAGAATCTTAGGTCCTTCGCTATAGCTCAGGATGACACACTAGGAGATGTAAAGTTTTAAATGCGCTATATATAGCTTACGGGATTTTAATACTAACGATGGGATAAACGTAAAGCAGAGGGAAACAAGAAAATCGTCCCCCTGCTTTACGGGGAGGTTATATGGATTATCAGCAAGCAGTTTATTTTATAGAGGGTACGCATAGGTTCGGTAGCAGGCCGGGCCTTAAAAACATAACCAGGCTGCTAGGCCTTATGGGAAACCCGCACCGGGGCTTTAGAACGGTCCATGTGGCGGGTACAAACGGCAAGGGTTCCACAAGTGCCTTCATTTATTCGGTTCTGAAGGAGGCCGGATATCCAACCGGTCTTTATACATCGCCCCACCTTGAAAGGATAACCGAAAGGATAAGAGTTTCGGGGAAAGAGATTGACCGGTGCGACCTGAGCGAAATAACAGCTTACGTCAAGGGCTGTATTGATACAATGTTAAAGGAGGGGTACCACCATTCCACAGAGTTTGAGATTTTAACCGCCATTGGGTTTGAGTATTTCAGGAGAAAAGGGATGCATTACGCGGTTGTAGAGGTGGGCATGGGAGGCAGGCTCGACGCTACCAACGTTATAAGCCCAGAGATTTCGATAATAACTCCTATAGGTCTTGACCATATGTACGTGTTGGGTCCCGACAGGGTAAGCATTGCCCGGGAAAAGGCCGGTATAATAAAGGAAGGGGTACCCGTGCTGTGCGGATTGCAGCAGCAGGACGTGAAGGATTCTATAAGGGATGTATGCGCTGGCAGGGGGGCACCTTTTATATACGCTGGTGACGGCCGGATCCTTAACCAAAAACCGTTTCTGGGAGGTCAGACCTTCGATCTGGTTTGGCAGGAAAGGGAATACGAGAAAATTGAAATAGGCCTAATGGGACGTCACCAGGCAGACAACGCTGTGCTGGCCTTTTTGGCATGCCTGCGGCTTGGCATACCGGAAGACGTCATCAGGGAAGGTTTGAAAAAAGCCCGGTGGCCGGGACGGATGGAAGTAATACGAAAAAAGCCTCTTGTTCTTATTGATGGAGCCCATAATGAGGAGGGCGCAAAGGCCCTGGTGGAGGGATTGAAACAGTTTTTCCCCAAAAAAAGAATAATTTTGGTATTTGGCATGTTGAAGGATAAGGATGTTGACAGCGTGGCGGAAATACTGGCCTCCTATGCAGACAGGGTGGTGACTGTTTCGCCTGTGAGTGCCCGGGCCATGGACCCCCGAGAACTGATGGAAATAGTCAAAAAATACAACAGTAATGTGGGCTGTGCATATACCGTACAGCAGGCCGTGGAAGAGTACGTAACTCCGTCGGCCGACGGTATGGTAGTATTTTCGGGTTCATTGTATATGATTGGCGAAACCCGAAAGCTTTTACCACCTGAAATACTTTGATAATTCCGGTACCGAGGACTTAAGAATGCAAATCCCCATAACGACAAAAAGTAGCCCAGCAGCGGTATGTAGGATCGGTATGGGTATGTAATTTGATATAAATCTTCCCAGGAATACCCCGATAAAGGTTACCACCACGAGGGCGGCGGAGGCCCCAAGAAATACCGGCATAAAGCTGCTGCTTTGGGTGGACAGCGTGAATACCGCCAGCTGTGTTTTATCGCCCAGTTCCGCCAGAAATAACATTGAAAATGTAGTGAAAAACAGTTTCCAATCCATATTATCCCTCCTTTAGTGGTATGGAGACACACCATATTGCGAAGTGGGAGGAGAGAGGTAGGATGTGAGGTTTAAGTATTGCCCTAGAGAATGGCTAAAGCTCCCACTTCCCATATCCCACTTCTCACTTCCCATTTTCCACTGCTCATACGACTGTCCCCATAAGGATTCTACCAGAGTTATGAAGCAAAATAAATAAATATATATACAATTCGTTAATAATATTACATCCCTTTACCTGTTATTCTGACTTTTGTCTGTCATTCTTAGGGCGAAGCCCGAAGAATCCGAATCTGTCGTTCTGAGGGCGAAGCCCGAAGAATCTTACTTAGGTATAGGCATTTTATTATTGCAAGGTCCTTCGCTACCGCTCACGATGACAGAAAGGCTCAGGACGATATGCTAGGGGATATAAAGTCTTAAATACGTTATATATTTTGCAAAATAAAAGTATGGCATATTTTTTGCGTTTGTAGTATAATAGACTAGCAGGTAACTATACAGAAGATGGCTTGCAGCAGGGCATACGTCTTATCGGATGGAGGGATTATATGCTGTGTCCATTTTGCAACTCTAAGCTGGGGATTATAAGCAGGAAAAAGTTTTTTTGCAAGAACTGCTGCTTTGAAGTCCACGTTGAGGGAAACAGCTTTGGGGTATACCGGATTGAATTTGACGGAAGCACCAGCAAACTGTGCACTTTGGATAAAGTAGTTTAGAATTGTGGCGAGAATAGGTGGGACAACCGCCTATTTTTTTTATCGTATTCTATGTATAACTTGAAGGGATATGTAGATTTATGTAGAATTAATAATTGTTATATTAAAAATCACATATGAGGTGTCATAGAAATACAAGTGCAGAGCAATAAGGAGTCATAGTGGTGGTTAATCATTGGATAAATATACGGGAGGGATACAAGTGCTCAGGAATAAGCCCTTTATAATAGCAATAACGATTTTGTTAATTACCGGAGTACTGTCTGGCTGTGCAAATACTTTATCTACCGCACCGGAGGCGGAAATGAAGAATAAATACGGAGGCACTTACAGGATGGCCATTATTCAGAGCCCTTTAAGTCTTGACCCTG
>Ga0172377_10001413_pt1 | contig 24155 bp, 22 predicted proteins | sample Pumphouse3metaG_FD_119749 | JGI IMG/M metagenome (GOLD analysis project Ga0172377, IMG submission 119749) | Leachate microbial communities from a municipal landfill in Southern Ontario, Canada - Pumphouse #3 metaG | ecosystem: Engineered > Solid waste > Landfill > Unclassified | place: Canada... | reverse complement strand
TCTGATTATTATCGTTATAACTATGTATCATGCAAGGAAATGCAATCGGGCCTATAGCTCAGTTGGTTAGAGCATCGGACTCATAATCCGTGGGTCGAAGGTTCAAGTCCTTCTGGGCCCAGATCGAAACCTGCGCCGTTCATTCGGCCGCAGGTTTTTTTAATTTCTGATACGATCGAACGGAAACCGCCATACTACCAGTATTGACGCAAGCGCCGGTTCAACCACCTTGGGTGAATACCGACTGACACACAGAACTTCCACGCACCTGCCACACACCGCAACCAGGACTGCCCACACCCGCCACGCACCGTAACAGCGACTGTTCACACCCGCCGCAGACACTATCGCGCACCTACCACAATGACCTTACAATGACCTTACAATGACCTTACAATGACCTTACAATGACCTTACAATGACCTTACAACGACCTTACAACGACCCTAATATTGACAAGAGACGAGGAATGTGAGAGCGTATGTTTCTGATATGAACGAACTCATGCAGAACCCTGTATTTCTGGCCTTCCTGGCCACACTGGGCACTTGGGCCATGACAGCCCTCGGCGCTGCGTTGGTATTCTTCTTCAAGGAAATCAACCAGAGAGTCCTGAACGTCATGCTCGGATTCGCCTCAGGCGTCATGATCGCCGCCAGCTTCTGGTCGCTGCTCGCACCCGCCATAGAAATGGCCGAAGACGGCCCCTTGCCGGCTTGGCTGGTCGCCGCGATCGGGTTCCTCGCCGGAGGCCTCTTCCTCTGGATCGCAGACCGATTGATCCCCCATATGCACTTCAACACACCGAACGCCGAAGCGGAAGGCATTCCCACCCATCTGAAACGGAGCATCCTGCTCGTACTGTCGATCACACTCCACAACATTCCCGAAGGAATGGCCGTAGGAGTAGCGTTCGGCGCCCTTGCCTCGGGAGGAGGAAGCAATGCCGAGCTCCTTGCGGCGGTAGCGGTGGCGATCGGCATCGGCATCCAGAACTTTCCGGAAGGAGCGGCCGTATCGATTCCTCTTCGAAGGGAAGGCCTGAGCAGAGCGAAATGCTTCTTCCATGGACAGGCATCAGGATTCGTCGAACCCGTCGCCGGCGTGCTTGGCGCACTGCTGGTCGTGGTTGCGAAACCGATCCTCCCATATGCCCTTGCATTCGCCGCCGGAGCCATGATCTATGTCGTCGTCGAAGAACTGATACCCGAAGCCCAGCAAAGCGGCACCGAGCATGAACATGAGGGAACACACTTTGCGACATTCGGATGCATGATCGGTTTCGCGATCATGATGATCCTTGACGTCGCCCTCGGCTGACGGCGGCAGAAAGCCTCGCCTAAACTCGTTCCAGCAGATTTTCGATCGTAAGCTCACCCAGAGAATCGATGCCATGCCCCTGGATCTGCGCCGCAACGGCCTCTCCCGGAGTGTCCTGTTCCTCGTCTCCAGCCAAACCATCGAAGCCGTATAGCGCATCGACCAAGTCATGAACCTTCAGATCTTCCAGCGGCCGCGACGGCATGAAGGAAGTCTTTCCATTGTTCGTGGGGATAATATAGTGCAGTTCCGTCAGCAAATCCAGATATCCGTACAGACGACGGTCAGGAATCATCAGGCGACGAGCAAGTTCCCGGGTAGTCGTCACTCCCCTCCCGTTCTTGTAATTGTTGCCGACCAGCATCATGATATTCACACCTTCAGTCAGCTGTCGGGCGGGAGACTGCGGCAATCCGCGCAACTGTTGCTTATCCGGCCGGTACTGATGCACATATGCGACCTCGATGACGGACAGAACGATCATCCAGATTACATACACATAGAGCAGGAACAGGAAAATCGCCGCGAACGAACCATAGATCACCGAATACGTGACAGCTTTCGCGGTCAACCAAGTATAGAAATAGTTGAGAATCCCCACCGCCAGCATACCGAGGAACGAGCCCAGCAACGCACTGGAGAACCGCACCTTGACGTTCGGAACCGAGAAAGCGATGAGAAAGAACCCGACCCAGGTGATTATCCACGGAGAAACGGTCTGGACCACTTTCAGCCAGCCGCTGATCGCAGGAAGCCCCATCAGGCGCGTATACCAGTTGCTCATGACGGACTGGACGGAAAAATAGGCGGCGAGCAGCAACGTCCCCACGACCAGAAACGTCAGGAATCCGGCGAACCGTCGAAGAGGATTACGATTGACTGACGTATGGTATATCTGGTTGATGACCGACCACACCTTGTTGATCAGCAGCAAAGACGTGATGATGAACGAAATGATGCCGATGACACCCAGACTGGTGGCGTTGCCGGTGTAGGTCTCGATCATCTTCACCAGCTCCTGGCCGGCGGCTTCTCCGAAAATATCGATAAAGAACTGCGTCAGCATGTTCACGACAGACTGCAGCACGCCGAAAGCGCCAAGAAACACGAACACGAACGTGATACAGGGAACTAGCGCCATCAGCGTGGTGTACACCAAACCGGAAGCCATGATCGTCACTCGGTCGCGCAACACGTTCCTGAACACGATCGTCGCAAACTCCCCGGCCTGAACCAGTTTTCTCCCGACTTTCGAAACAAAGCGGGCGACGCCTTTCTTCTCCTGTTCCGCCGGATCCTGCGGATGCATGAACGGATCGCGAGCAGTCTCCATCGCACTATTCCTCTATGCGACGATTGATCCAGCTATAGAGTTCCTCCTGGATCTCGCCCTTATTAGTCTCGTTCAACAACTCGTGCCGAGCTCCAGGAACCAGCTTCAACGTCACATCGGCGATACCGGCGTCATGATAGAGATCGTAGACCTTGCGGACACCCTTGCCATAGCCTCCGACAGGATCCATCTCCCCGCTGATGATCAGCAACGGCAGATCCTTGGGCACTAGCAAGGCATTCGCCTTGCTGTTGGCGAACTCGACCCCCGTCAGCAGATCGACGAAGAACTGGGAGGAACAGACGAATCCGCACAACTCGTCGTCGATGTACTTCTGCACCTCCGCGGCATCACGCGATAACCAGTCGAACGGAGAGACGGCGTTGGCGATCCGCTTATTGAACGAACCAAAGCTCAGTTTGTCCAGCATCTTGTCCGGAGTACGGGAACCGTTCTTCCTCGCATGACGTCTTGCAAGCGACTTGCCTACCTTTCCCACGATGCCTTTCGCCGATCCGGTCCCCATGATGATGACGCCGCTGTACAGATCCGGATGGAGGACCATGACAGTTCTGGCTAGGAACGATCCCATGCTGTGTCCCATCAAGAACAACTGTAGACCCGGGTTCTCCGTGGCAATGAGATTCGACAGTTCATATGCGTCCTCGGCGACCCGCATCCATCCGTTTTCCTCGGCGAACCATCCCAGTTCGTCGTCGGCAGCGGTACCGCCATGCCCGCGATGGTCCTGGGCGTAGACCGCGATCCCGTAAGAATTCAGAAATGTCGCGAAGCCATCGTATCGGGAAGCATGTTCGGCCATTCCATGAAAGATATGCAGGACCGCGCGAATCATTTTCTTGTGAGGAATCCAGGCGCAGTATGCGAGGATATGTCCGTCCGAGCAAGTCAAGGTTCTCGTCTCCATGGCACGGCCCTTCCCTTTTCGTGATGATATTGTTTATTCTATATAAGTCTTATATTATAATAATAACAGTATTATGCAACGCTGACAAGCAAAGAAAAAACGATAATCAGATAAAACGTACTGGACGAACAACACCTATACGAATACCTTGGGGGTGGGAAGCAACACCATGACGGCAGAAAATCATTCGGACATCCAAACGATCATCGTAGCATCGGATATCCATGGCGCGCACGAAGCGCTGGAACGGCTCATGGAGTACGCAGCACAAGCGAATGCCGATCTACTGGTCCTTGCAGGCGATACGTGCCCGGCTTGTTCGACGGCCATCGTCCGAAGCATCTGGTATTCCTCGATTCCGGTCCTGATGGTCCGGGGAAACTGCGAAAGCCCTTGGGATTTCCAGGAAGCGGGGCTACCGATCCCACCGATCTACCGTACCGAACGGTTCGGGGAACGGACGCTGCTGGTGACCCACGGCGACAGGTTCCCATCTCCCGCCGGACTGCCCGTCCACCTCAGCGAGAACGACCTGTTCGTATGCGGACATACCCATCGGCCGGTAATCAGACACGAGGAAGGGCGCCCATGGATCCTCAACCCCGGATCAACGACGTATCCCAGAAGCTCGGAAGGCGCGACGTTCGCCTTGGTCGACGGAGACGGAATATCGATCCGTTCCTTCGACCGGAACAAGCCGATCGCCGGATTACAAGCATATTGGTGAGAAAACGCGGCGGGGCCGTACGTCAGGAACGGAGCGCCCAATAGGCTTCCAGCAATGGTCGGAGAGGAACAACCCGATCCTGCGGGTGATTGCTTTCCGGATTGATCTGGAAATAATCGGGAAGAGCGCCGGAACCGAAACGGAATCCACCCATCCGTTCGTCCAGATCCATCTGCAATTTCCAGACGTTCGTTCCGAGAGCAAGAAACTGCGCCGAAGTCAGCTTGCCCCCGAACAGAGCCCGCAGCAGGGATACGAACAGCTTCGGGGAGGCCAGTCTGCATGGGCGGCGGACATGTCTCATCAGCAACCCGGCGATCCGCCGATGCCGAAGCGAACGGTTCGACACGAAGCCTTCGTACAAGACCATTGACGCGAACATCGGACAGATTCCCAAACTCTCAAGCGCATAGCAGATATCTTCGTTGAAGACGGCCCATCGTGCCATCACGTGCGCAGGCGCTCCGTTCAACCGAGGAACGACCACTTCGGGGAGGAACGGAACATCCGTGCCGATCGCTTCGTACAAGCCCTGTCCGAACGCCCCGCGAACATCATACGGACCCATTTCCAAACCGCCGACCAAATACGCCCAATCGGCTCCGCCGAACATCCCGACCAGCGCTTCAAGCCCGATGCCGAGAATTTCTCCGGAACCCTTGCGGTACGAGGCGGCATCGATCACCTTGACCATGACATCCACTCCGCCATGTTCGATATCGGGAATCTGGCAGAGCAATCCATGGCGGCGAGAGACCATCGCCCATCCGAGGATATTGCCCATCGAAACAGGATCGACGCCATCTTCGACGCATGCATTCAGCAAACGCTGTACTTTGACGGGGTCGTAGATGCCCAAATTTGCGCCGAGCATCGCCATCGCTTCATATTGGGGGAGCAATGTCTCCACCTTGCCGTTGGTATCGACTACGGCATGATAGCACGAAAGCGAACAGGAAGAACAGGAATTGTAGCAATCGCCGTGTCTGCGCCGCTGTTCCGCACCTCCCAGATAGAATGTCCGGGGATCGGTACGTAGCGAGAAGTTGGAAATGGGAATCCATCCGGCGGCATTGGCTTCCGCCATCAGCGTCACCTCCCCTTCGCTTCTCAGCCGACGAGCCATCGGGCTGACATCATTGATATTCGCAAGTTTCTTCCGTAGCTTGGCGATCTTGGCGATATCGCCGGCCATCTCGCTTCCCGCCTCCGGCACCTGTCTCTCAGAGACGGCCGCATCGTGGCCCTGGCCGGCGGAAACGGACTCACTTTCCCGATCATCCTCGGAAGGAGCGACGGAAGGCAGAGCGGAAGAAACACCAGGAACGATGTCGGTCTGCGGACTGGAAGCAACGGCGACGGCCGGAGCTTCCGAGGCAACCGCATGGCCGTCCGAATCTTGAACAGGTTGCGGCACATCGGGCTCTTCGGATCGCGGCTGTACCGCTGGTTCGAACGGAATGGCAGGATTGCCGTTGACGATCACGGCCTTGATATTCTTGAATCCAAACACCGTCCCGATACCGCCGCGACCGATGCTTGTCCCATCGCAAACCACCGAAGCATAAGGAACCCGCTGTTCGCCGGCGGGGCCGATGGCCAGCACGCAGTCGTATGGGTCGCGGGTCATCAGATCGGAAATCCGCGTCGTGGAATACCCGATGAAACGCTCGGAATTCATCACCGACATCCCGTCTGTCTCGATCTGCATGATCACCGGCCGGCGCGACCGGCCCCGGATGACCAGCGCGGAATACCCGGCGGCCTTCAGCGCAGGTCCGAAGCTTGCGGAACTGATGCCGACCGTCATCCTGCCCGTCGCAGGAGAACGAGTGACGATGGAAAACAAATCTCCGCATGGCGTCGATGTATTGGTCAGCAATCCGCAGGCGATCACCACGGGGTTGCCAGCCTCATACCGGGTGGGATCCGTCACCGTATCGTCGGCATACCGCTCCCATAGCTTCAGGGCCAAACCCCTGCCACCGGGGAATTCTCTGAGGATAGCGGCGTCTATGTCATGCACTTCCCAGCGCTCGGTCGCAAGATCGACGACCATGTATCTGCCGCCGGGGAGGAGGCTCAATGTATTCTCGTCATTTCTGAGATTCATACTACCAACTCTACCTACAGAGTTGGTGACTGTCAATGAAAGAGAGCGAAAAGGCTTGAACGCAGCACGGTCCGATCATATATTGAAAGGTATATCGAGCAGGAGAAACGGACGATGAAACAGACAATTGCACTGACTTTTGGGGACTCCCGGTTCGAGCTTCCCTTCGGAATCACCGCCGGACGGGCTCTCGCGGACTTGGGGACCGTCGATCCGGCCATCATTCCATCCTATCAGGACGATCCGATTATCGGAGTCCTGGTCAACAACGACCTGCAGCCGCTCTGCACGCGTTTGGAAACGGACTGCACCCTCGAGCCGGTACGCATTTTCTCCGATCTGGGGAAACGGATGTACCGCCATAGCATCTGCTATCTGCTCGGATGCGCGGTCTCCGGGCTCTACCCGGACCGCAGACTTGTCATCGGTCATTCGCTGGGCGATGGATATTACTATTCGTTCGACGACCAGTATCTCCTTTCTCCGGACGACATATCGCGGATTTCGCAAGTCATGCAGGATCTCGCGTCGAGCAACCTTCCTATCGAACGAGTACGGATTCCCTATGCTCAGGCAATGGAATACTTCCGTCAGCGAAGATTCCAGGAAACGGAAGCCCTGCTTTCCTATCGAAACGACCCTGCGATCGATCTCTATCAGCTGAACGGATATCTGGACGTGACCTATGAGCCGCTGGTACATACCACGGCGGTGCTGACCGTCTGGGAGCTCCGTCCGTACGGAGACCGGGGTATGTTGCTTCGCTATCCGCGATCATTCGATTTCACCAAGCTCGACACCTGGAAGGACAATCCTCTGCTGTTCTCTGTCTTCAAGGAATACAAGGAGTGGGGAAGAATTCTCGGAGTTTCTTCGCTGGGCAAGCTCAACCAGATCTGCGCATCAGGCCAGATACAGTCGTTCATCAGGATGGCGGAGGCGCTTCAAGCGAAGAAAATCGCCAAGCTCGCGGATAAGATCATCGGGAACGATGGGATCAAAGTGGTGTTCATCGCCGGCCCCTCGTCGTCCGGAAAAACGACGTTCGCCCAGAAACTGTGCATCCAGCTCCAGGTCATGGGCAAGCGCCCGATCAAGATATCCTTGGATGACTACTACCTGACCCGAGATCATATTCCGCTGGACAAAAACGGAGAGAAAGACTACGAGGCGCTCCAAGCGCTCGACACGGCGCGATTCACACAGGATCTGCGGGATCTGTACGACGGAAAGGAGGTCGATCTCCCCCATTTCGACTTCAAGCATAACCGCCGATACTTTCTCGAGCGCCCGATTCATCTGGATCGGCATTCGATTCTCGTCATAGAAGGCATCCATGGGCTCAATCCGGCTCTCGTGCCGCGGATCGATCAGGAAACGACGTTCCGCATCTACATTTCCGCCCTCACCCAACTGAACCTCGACGACCACAACAGGGTCAGCACGACGGACAACAGGATTCTCCGCAGATTGGTACGAGACAGCAGGACCAGAGGAGTCTCCGCCGAAACGACGCTGTCGATGTGGCCGTCGGTCCAGCGCGGCGAGAATCTCCATATCTTCCCATACCAGAACAATGCCGACGTCATGCTCAACTCCGCGCTCGACTATGAACTTGGAGTTCTCGCCCCGTTCGCCCAGCCGTTGCTCAAGACGGTCAAGCCGTCCGACACGAAAGCGTACCCTCTGGCCCGCAGGCTGCTGGCGTTCATCGAGAACACCTATCCGATTCCGGAATCCGCGGTCCCGAAGGACTCCTTGCTCAGGGAATTCATCGGAGGCAGCGAGTTCGATGTCGTCTGACGCGCCGTCAAACGATTGACAACGATGACAGGATCGATCATCATCCGATTCAGATTGCAAGAAGGAGCGACAGCATGGGGTTCGACTCACACGACGACGGAGGACACTATACGTGCCCGAAATGCGGATGCAAAAGTTTTGAGCATGACCAGTTCCAGGCCACGGGGGGAAATTTCGCAAAGATCTTCGATGTGCAGAACAAACGGTTCATCACCGTATCATGCACCAGATGCGGCTACACGGAACTCTACAAGGCGCAAAGTTCGGAAGGCTGGAACATCCTCGATTTCCTGTTGAACTGACCGTCAGTTGACGGTGAACGACTCCACCGATACGACCGTCCCGATCTGCTGCAATCGCTCGATCGCCTGGGGAATCGGTATTTTCTTCCTGAATACGATATTCGCAGTCAGCAGGAGCTTGCCGTCCTGGCCCCGGGTTACCTGCATGTTCCTGATGGACAGTCCGCTCTTCTTCAGATCGTCACCGAGAAGCTCCGTCCCCCGCATGGAATCGTCAAGCGGAACGGTGACCGTACCGATCAGCTGGGTACCGAGATGGAGGTGCCTGTTGTGCAACAGCACCTGCAACAAGATCATCAACATGGTGAAGAATACGCCGGTCAGATACATGCCGGCGCCTATTGCGATTCCAAGCCCTACGGTTCCCCACAGGCCTGCGGCAGTAGTCACGCCGATCGTGTTCTCCCGTCGGACGAAGATGACTCCCGCACCGAGAAATCCGATGGCGGTCACGACGCCGGCCGCAATCCTCGAGGCGTCCAGAGAGATACCCTTGATGCCGAGCACATCGAAAAAACCGTACTTGGAAACGATCATCATCAACGCCGACGACATGGCGACCAGCACATGCGTCCTGATGCCCGCGCTCTTGAATCTCTTCTCACGCTCCAAGCCCACCAAACCTCCGCATATCGCGGCCAGAATGATCCTGACAAGATATGTCGCTTCGTTCATGAGGTAAGCTTCCATGTCGTTCTCCTTATTTCGTTTCCTGCCGACTTCCGCCTATGGCTTGCCGGTAAAAACAAGCCACCCCGGACGGGATGGCTTGCAGCGTGCGCCATATGCGGCGAATCAGCGGTATCGATATTCAGTCTTCCTTTCAAGGATACCACGAAACCGCCGCTCCGGGTACAGAAGCTCGTGGCTATTTCGCGTAGATATGTTTCATCTCATCGAAATATTCGGCGACTTCCGCCTTGCACTTGCCGCATCCGGTACCGTAGCCGGTCAGCTGCCGCAGGTCTTCGAGCGTCTTGGCTTTGTCGGTCTTGACCAAATCCTCGATCTGCTGATCGGTCACTCCCTTGCACTCGCAGATGATCTTGGCCACTTTTTTCTTGAACGGATTCTCACGCCCCTGGCGTGCAAGATAATCGTCGATCGCGGCGCGGAGCGCTTTGTCACCCAGGACGGAACAGTGGAACTTATGCTCGGGCAATCCGCCCAGAGCGTCGGTGATCATGTTCGGGGTCAGGTGATAGGCCTCTTCCAGCGTCATGCCGATGGCCATTTCGCTCATCATCGAGGTGCTGGCGATCGCCGATGCGCAACCGTAGGTCAGCCAACGGAGATCGGAAATCCGATCATCCTTGACCTTGATGCCGACACGCATCTGGTCCCCGCAGGCAAGGGAACCGACTTCCCCAACGCCATCCGGCTCAAAGTTCTCCTCCTTGCGCCAGAGGTTCTTCGGGTTCATGAAATGATCCTTCACCGTATCCGTATAGACCCATTGGTTCATGAAACTGCTGAGATTGCTCATCTTGTTGACATCTCCCTGAGCCGCTCGATGATCGGCGGCAATTTTTCAAGCACGTAATCGACATCCGCGTCCGTATTGAACCTGCCGAAACTGAAACGGATCGATCCATGGGCGAGCTCCACATCCAGACCCGAGGCGAGCAGCACGTAGGAAGGTTCCAGAGAACCCGTGGCGCAGGCGGACCCTGTGGATACCGCGATCCCGCTCATGTCGAGGTACAGCAGGATAGACTCTCCCTCGGCGCTGGGAAAGGATACATTCAATGTACCTGGCAGGCATTCTACAGGATGTCCGTTGACCACGATGTTGTCGATGCGTTCCTCAAGCCCCTTGCGCAGCTTCTCGCGCATCGCCCACAGCCTGTCATGTTCATCCTGCTGCGTCAGTCTCGCAAGTTCCGCCGCCTTGCCCATGCCGATGATCGCCACAGTATTATAGGTACCGGCACGACGTCCGCCCTCCTGATGCCCGCCGTTGACAAACGGTTCGAACGGAGCTCCTGAACGGACGTACAGGGCGCCTACCCCTTTCGGACCATAGAATTTATGTCCGGAAAGCGTCAGATAGTCCACTCCCCAGGTATGGGCGGTCACCGGAATCTTGCCGATCGCCTGAGTGGCGTCGGTATGCATCAATGCGCCGGCTTCATGGGCGAGGCGGGTTACTTCTGCTATCGGCTGGATCGTTCCCGTCTCGTTGTTGCCAGTCATGACCGAGACCAGCAACACGTCAGGTCCGAGCAAAGCTCGGAACTTGTCCATGTCAAGCCTGCCGGTGATATCCACGGGAGCCTCGTCGATGCGGTAGCCGCGCCGCTTGAGGAACTTGACTGTCTCGATGATGCTCGGATGTTCGATCGTCGTCGTGACGACTCGATTCCGCGCAGAACCTCCGTCGATCAGATCGCGTGCGATGTTGAACACCGTATTGTTCCCTTCCGAAGCACCGCTGTTGAAGATCACTTCATCTGGAGAGGCGTCGATCAACGCTGCGAGTTCCTTACGGGACCAATCGATTCCCGCGTAGGCCTTCCGGCCGAAATCGTGCATGCTGGAAGCATTTCCATATAAATCGGATGATCGCTCGACGATCTCCGTCACTTCCGGAGCCATCTGCGTCGTCGCATTATTGTCAAGATATACAATCCTGTTGTCCATTGGTCCACACCTTCTTCCGTCTGAAAGGTACTTTCTCAGACAGGAAACGTCAAGAAGCGCATTCCAAGCCGATATCGCGCCGCCCCATGTCAATGAACCCGCGCGTTTCAGTCTCCTTCGCGCCCATTCGCGTGATGCGCCCGAAACACTTCGGCGATGAGATCGAAATCCTCCGCCGAAAGGCCATCACGGCAATCGCCGTTGGCGACGCACTCGCCAGCGGCATCCTGCAGATAGGAATCGAACGGAACCGCAGAATGGTCTCCTTCGCGCGCGCCTTTGGAATGGATCAGACGCAGCCGACGGGGAAACGCCATCCGGATATGCAAGGCTCTCGCCCACTGGACATAGCCGCAGTCGGGGGGCAGATAGGAGGCGAACATTGCTTTCCAAACAGAGACCTTTCTGCAACGATTGCTTTGTGCAAAACGTTCATGATAGATCCTGCAGCTTTTGGTGACGGGATCGAAATATTCGCACCAAGAGTCGAGGTCTATGACCAGCTGACGGCCAAAAAGCGCTTTCTCGTGACAACAGAGACCGCAATAGCGGCATTTGGCCTCCCATCCGGAACGGGAGGAACGCCCCGCCGCAGATTCGCGCATTCCGTCGGTTTTTCCGTCTCCGCCGCAGAATCCGCACATCAGCGCACGACTCCGCCTGCGACGTCCCGCTCCATCCGCTCCATATCGGAATCAACCGAAACTCCGCACATGGCACGTAGCGCACGGCATCCTTGTTCGGAAGCGGCCGGAAGCACTTGCAGCGCGGTGACGGCGATGTTCCCTACGGCAACGATGGAGAAATCGGTATGGACGGTACCGCAGCTCTGGCCGGGGGCCACTCCCCCCTTGAGGCGGAGCACGGAACTCTCCAGATGGGAAGGAACCCCGAAATGAGTTCCGCTGGTATCGAAGACCCGTTCCGAAGGCGTCTCGCAACGCTCGACGGCGTCATAGTATTCAAGATGTCCCAGATTGCCGACTCTCCATACCCTGTTGGGCCGGGGTGGAACGTTGATGTTGATCAAGGTATCGACGTCGCACAGTGGAAGGAAGCGCTCGAGATGCTCGACAAGGAACGCGGCGGCCGCCTCGAACGGATAGACGTCGCGGTCATCGTGCATTGCCGATACGGCCATGGCGGGGAATCCCATCAGCGCAGCCTCTCGAGCCGCTCCGACCGTACCGGAATATAGAATGTCGGTACTGAGGTTGTACCCGTGGTTGATCCCGCTAATGACGACATCAGGGGACACCGGAACAGCACCGCCTTTCACTCCATAGAGGATGCAGTCGGCGGGAGACCCGCTGCAATGATACGAACGATCGGCATATCTCGTAACGACAACATCGCCATGCAATGTCATGGAATGGCTGGTGGCGCTCCGCTGTCCGGAAGGGGCGCAGACCCACACATCATGCCCTGCGTCAAGCAGGCTGCGTCGCAATACATCAAGGCCAAGGCTGTCGTAGCCGTCATCGTTTGTCAGTAGAATCCGCATCGCTTGTCATCGGCAGTACCTTGGCGCATCCCTGCGGACGGAAGATCGTCCATCTGGGGCGGAAACCAAAGATATGCTCGTATTCCTCCAGACGGTCAAGATACGACGGCAATGCGGATTCGTCAAGCAACACCATGATGGTGCCGCTCAGCCCGTTGAAAATCAACCCGGCGCCAAGACAGCCGGAGACCTCGGAAGCCCGCTTCGTCAGCCAGTCCACTTCCGGACAGGTAATTTCCATCAAATCGCGCAAGCCGGCTTGCATCCGACTCATTGTCTTACCATACAGGACAGCATCTTTTTGTGCAAGCTGGAGAAACCCCTCCGAAGCCCATCTGGATTCGGAAAGCACATAGCTGCAGATATGGCGGGAATCCTCGTCCAGCGGGACTGTCCGCTCCTTCAGTTCGTTCTCCGGAAAATCACGGAGCGGTCCATACGGATACTGCCGCCGCAATAGTTCGAACGCCGTTTTCGTCGCAAGCCGCCGTCTGGCGACCTCCTCCCGCATCGCATGGGGGGAGATCCTGCTTTCCACGATGATCCCCAGCGGAGCGTCCTTGTTCTGGAACGGATACGAGAAATGGGAGAAGCTGACATGCTGCAGATCGAACAGCATCAGCTGCCCCTCCTTGCCGTTGAGCATCGTCAGAAGATCCGCGATCCGGCACCCCTCCCCGTTGAACGTGTTGTTCGCCAGATATGCGATGCGGATCATCGATGCATGATCCAGCCCGAGACAGGAATACTCGTTCAAGGCCATGACGGTCGCCAAGGCCAAAGCTCCGGAAATCGTGGAATTGTCGCAATACAGCAAGTCGCCGCAGATCGTAACGTTCAGACCTGGAAAGACGACTCCGTCTTCGACCAGTTCGGCCACGACTCCTTTGATGAAATTTCCCCAGCGGTCTTCCTTCCTATATTTGATGTTGCCCAGCGAAAACCGCTTGCGATCATTGAGAGTGGCATTGTACAGACGGACAAGCTGGTCATCCCGGGGGGATACGGACAGCAACAGGGACTGCTCTCCGGTCCCCATGATGCAATGCCCTTTGCAGTAGTCGGAAAACAAACCGAGCAAAGTATATACTCCGGGCACGAACACCGCCACACTCGGCGCTATACCGTACTCGTTCTGATGGTACGTTTTTATTTCATCGATATCAGCACCCATGACCAGCCCGACCCCTGAGAATGATACTCGTAATTTTAGGGTATGCAACCCGATATTGCAACAAAAAACCGCCTTGCAAAGCAAGGCGGTCCATTTGAAGCGAAAACAACTGCAGCTTCCTCAGTCTTTGATGCCGTATCTTTTCTTGAAGCGTTCGACACGACCGGTGGTGTCGACCAGCTTCTGGGTACCGGTAAAGAAAGGATGGCAGGCGGAACAAATTTCCACCTCGAGGTTCTTGGCGGTAGTTTTGGTCTTGATCACGTTGCCACAGGAACAACGGATTTCCTGCAGTTCGTATTTGGGATGAATGCCCTCTTTCATGATATATATCCTCCAGTGATATGTGATATCCACTGATACGGCGCACGCCTTCACAGTGGACAGCTTTCAAGCGAACCGCTCGCCGAGGTCAAAAGACCTGGGACTGCGGGGCCCCCGTGTTCATCGAACGCAGGAACGCTTCATTGTTCTTTGTTTTGCGCATTTTGTCAATGAGGAACTCGGTAAGTTCCATATCTTCCATGCCATTGATCGCATTGCGCAGCACCCAGATCTTCGCAGCCTCGTCGGGGGTCAGCAACAGATCCTCTCGCCTGGTTCCGGATTTCTTGATATTGATGGCGGGGAACAGTCTGCGGTCGGCCATCCGACGGTCAAGGACGATCTCGTTGTTGCCCGTCCCCTTGAATTCTTCAAAGATGACTTCGTCCATTCTTGAGCCTGTTTCGATCAAGGCCGAGGCGATGATCGTCAGGCTGCCGCCGTTCTCGATGTTGCGCGCCGCGCCGAAGAAACGCTTGGGCTTGTGCAACGCATTGGAATCGACACCGCCGGACAGGATCTTGCCGGAGGCGGGGACCGTCTGGTTGTACGCACGGGCCAACCGTGTGATCGAATCGAGCAGAATCACGACGTCGCGATGGTGCTCCACCAGCCGCTTGGCTTTTTCAATGACCATCTCGGCGACGGTCACATGTCGGGTAGCCTGTTCATCGAAAGTCGAGGCGATGACCTCCCCCTTGATGTGCCGCCGCATATCGGTGACTTCCTCCGGCCGTTCGTCCACGAGCAGCACCATGAGGTAGACCTCGGGATGGTTCGTCGTAATGGCGTTGGCGATTTTCTGCAGCAGCACCGTCTTTCCCGTACGGGGCGGAGCGGTGATCAGCGAGCGCTGCCCCTTGCCGATCGGACAGAATAGGTTGATGATCCGCGTCGAGATATCGCCGTCTTCGGTTTCGAGGTTCAGCCGTACGTCGGGGAACAGCGGAGTGAGGCTGTCGAAGCTCGCCCTGGTCTTGGCAACGGCCGGGGAATCCCCGTTGACGCTGACGACGCGCAAAATAGCGAAGAACCGCTCGTTGTCCTTGGGAGAGCGAATCTGGCCTTCGACGGCGTCGCCCGTCTTGAGATTGAACAGCTTGATCTGCGACTGGGAGATATAGATATCCTCAGGACCGGAGAGATAGCTGTTCAGCTCCGAGCGCAGGAAGCCGTATCCGTCGGGAAGGATCTCCAGCGTTCCCGAAGCGAAGATCACCCCGCCCTGGGCGGCATGGCTTTTCAGAATCTCAAGAATCACATCTTGTTTCTTCAGATCGCCGAGCCATTCAGAATCCAGGCCGAACTCGGCAGCCGCTTTCTGACGCAGTTGCTCGACCGACAGCACGCTCAAATCGTTGATGACGATCTTCGGCGCATTGGGATTGTCTTCGTAGGATTCCTGAGCGATATAATCGTCGGAGGGGATGCCGTTGTTGCGGTTGCGATTCTGCTGGTAGTTCTTCCCATGATTATTCTTGTTCGTACGATTCTGCTTGCCGCCCTGCTGGTTGTTCCGGTTCTGGTTCTGTCCATTGCGGCTGTAGCCATTCTGCAGGCGATACGGCTGGTGCTGCACAGCGGTCTGCTGCACAACAGGAGCTTGGAAACCAGCAGTTTGCTGCGATGCCGATGCCACTGGGGCGGCTGTGCCGACGGTAGCCGGAACGGCGGGGATGGTGGAGGCCGGCTGCGGGGCCGAAACGCCGGGCTCCGCGCAAACGGGCTCCGTACGCTGTTCACCGGCGCCGGGCTCGCCATGCACCTGGGGCGCATTCGTAGTTCCGGCGGGCACCCCGTTCTTGCGAGGCCGTCCGCGACGCTTTCTCGAAGCATCGGCTGAAGTTTCCTCCGATACGTTTTCCGTCGGTTCCGTCAACTCCTGCAAGGAATCGGAACTTTTTGAGAACACGGCTTTCGCATTCGTTCCTTTTCGCCGGATCACACGTTTCACGGGTTTCGCGGCAGAGGCATTCTCGGAGGACTCGGAGTCCCCCTGAACCGAAGCTGGCGTTTGCGCCAATAATTCATCATCGAATAATTCAGAAGACATGCAGATCTCCATAGTAGATTGAATGAGTCCAAGTATTTTCCCGGCTTACGGACCGATACACACCCGACCACACGCGGCGGCCGTCGCTCAATTCTTTCGGATAGCATTAGGATAGTGTGGAAGCATTTCGTTCATAATCCCCACACGGTCACCGACCTCGGACACTACTACGGACGGTGCTCTCATCAACAGGATTATCATTTCCACTGGGTTTCTTCAAATATATTGCCAGCGGGCGACAGTGTCAAGCAAATCATTCCCGTTTATGTACAAAGAAGCAAGAAGAAGCGCTGAGACGGCAGCCCTTCTGCGCACAGCGTCCCGCCCCCAGCTGGTCATACGCAATGCGACCGCCTGGGTCGGTCGTGTTTTCGAAGCGAAACCGAACCAGACAAGCCCCACCGGCTTGTCCTCCGTGCCTCCGTCGGGGCCTGCGATGCCGGAAACGGACAGGGCGAGGTCGGTGCCGGAAAGAGCAAGCAGTCCTTCGGCCATCTCGATGACGCATTGCTCGCTCACTGCTCCGTGGACGGCCAGCGTCTCGGGATTGACCCCGAGAATCCTGCGCTTTGCATCGTTCGCATAGGTTGCCGCGCCGCCCCAGAACCAAACGGAACTGCCCGGCCGGTCGGTCAGCAACTTAGCGACCAAACCGCCGGTACAGGATTCGGCGCACGAAACAGTCAAATGATGATCTTCCAGATACCGGGTAAGGATATCAACCGCCTGGAGGTCGCCAGGAACCATCAAGGCGGGTCCGAACGCCGCCTCCAGACGCTCCGCCGTCCGCTTTCTCGCCTGTTCGTCGGAACCGGTCAGGTAGAGACTGATGCGGAACTCCTGAAATCGGTCACCCATCATTACCCCGGGTTCCGCGACCGAGTCGAACAAGTCCTCGAGTTTCGACTCGGGAATCATGAAAACCGAATATTCGTCCCTGCCGGATTCGCCGTCCCCGCGAAGCGTCGCAAGCCACGGAAGCACCTGGTGGAAGAACATTTCATGCATTTCCGCGGGAGGGCCTGGCATGGCGGCGCAGGCGACCTTCCGAGTCTCCGAAACGCCTTCGTCCACCACGAAATAGCCCTTGAAACCGGGAGCCGTACCTTTCGGATTGGGGATTCGCTCGAACCCGGCGGGAATCATTGCCTGCCGTTCGTTCGCCCCATAGATGCGTTCGCCGACCCGGCGATACAGGTCGTCCCATGCGTCCTGGTCCTTGACCAGCGGGACTCCCGCAATGGCCGCGATAATCTGTCGCGTCATGTCGTCGCTCGTCGGTCCCAGCCCGCCGGTGATCAGCACGACATCGCTGTGCTCGATGCTCTCGCGCAACACGGAACCGATCGTCCCGTCGTCCGGGACAATGACGATCCGATCCACACGATACCCCAGATGGGTAAGCTCAGTGGACATCAGCTGCCCGTGCTTGTCCGCGATGACCCCGCGGGTCAATTCAGTTCCAATGATGAACAACGATGCGCATCGATATTCCATGTTGACGCCTCAGCTTTCCGACGGATCCTTGGATCGAGTCCGGACCGCTTGATAGATCTGATAGCCGCCGCCGACAAGCAACAGCGCGAGGGACACGTATACCATCACCCATGCGAACCAATCGTCGTACTGCGCATATGCGGTCAGGTCATGGCTCTCGGTGGAATAGACCGGCACATCATATGCATGCCAACCCATCTTGAACGGCTGCATCGGATCCACGATCTTCCCCTCCGGAGTAATGACGCAGGTCATGCCGCTGTTGGTGCCGCGGACCGTAGTCCTGCGGGTCTCCACGGAACGGAACACGGCCATGGCCAAATGCTGCATCTCGGCGGACACGGCACCGGACCAACTGTCGTTGGTCATGTTGACGATGACATCGGCTCCATTCCGGACGAAATCGGCGGTCAAGTAGCCGAATACATCCTCGAAGCAGATAGGAGTGGAGAACGTGACCCCCTCGTCGGTCTTGAACACTACGGGGACGGTACCCTTCTCCCACCAGTTGTAGTCGTTGGCGAGCAGCAGGTTATACAGCCAGGGCATCTGCTTCTGATACGGGAAATGTTCCGTGAACGGCACCAGATGTTGCTTGCGGTACGTTTCCTTGATCTCCCCGTTCTCGAAGAAAATGACGGAGTTGTAATCCTTGCGGTTCCATCGCCCGTCTTCGAGAATCGGCGGCAAAGAAGGATCGTCGATGACCCCCTCGGGATTTCCGGTGAGCAACGGCACGGGCAACTCCTTGCCGAACTTGACGAACTCCTCGACAAGCTTCGCGATATCCGCATCCGGACTGGTATAGTTTTCATGCCAAGCGACCGATGGGATGAACGCAGTCTCGGACCAGATCACCATATCGACATCATCGGTCTTCTGCATCGCCTGCAGCGTCAGCAGCCGCAAGTTGTTGAAATTCTTCTTATATGTCTCGAAACCGCCTTTCCATGAGTCGTGGTTATGCTGGACCGTCACGACGTTCCATGTCCGGTCCGGCACCTGCCGGTTCCAATAGGACATCGAAGCGAACCCGAAGATCAACGAAGCGGCGACAAGAACCGCATAGACGATGATCATGACAAGATGCTTCCTGACATACCGACCGAAACCTTCGGCCCGACCGGCGACCAAGTCTCCGAGCCACGCACCGGCCCAGGCCTGGGGAATGATCATCAGGAATGTCACCCCCCAGACCCCGGTCAGCGAAGCGATCTGGATCAGCGGCAGATATCGATAGACCGCATAGCCCAGCGTCCCGTACGGGTAGCCTGCGAACCAAGACTGGCTGAGATAGGCGTACGCTATCCAGATGAAGGACTGGAACAGGTATCCAAGTTTCCCGAACCATCGGTCCGCGGCCTTGAGACAGGGAAAGAGCAGCAGCATCTCCCCTCCCTTGATGATCGGGACGATCAATATCGCAAGCGGGTGGAAGGTCTTCAGCCAGTAGTTGAAACACATGTAGAAGGCGAAACCGAACAGGAAGCCATAGAACGGAATCACTTTCCATGTAGTGTTGCGGATCACCGCGAAGACTGGTATCAGAGCGAAGAACGCAAGGAATCCGATCCCGTTGTCGCTCAGGAAACCAGGAAACGCGAATGAATAGAAAACAGCTGTCAGCAATAATACAAGAACCTCAGAACCATATGTCCTGAGGTTTCTTCCGGTATACAGATTCACCAAGCGGGCATCTCCCATGCACATACACGACAGGCCGCCGACGCGGCCTTGCATGTCTGTAGTCCAATCCGGAGTCTCAAAGCGGACGCTACTTGCGCAGCTCCCACACGAAATCCTTCAGTTCCTTTCCAGGACGGAAAATAGCCACGCCATGGGTGTCCACTGCGACCAAATCGCCGGTCTTCGGGTTTCGGGCTTTTTCCCGACCTTTGCGAGTACGAACCTCGAATGTTCCGAATCCGCGCAATTCGATCACCTGGTCATCCTTCAGACCCTGCTTGATCTCCTCAAAGAACTCGTCGATGACCATGTGGATATCGGAACGGTTCATACCGATCTTATCATGGAGATTCTCAATAATCGCCGCTTTGGTCAGCTTCTCTTCAGTCGCCATGGTAGCTCCTTCGTTATTTATACGTAATCGTTATCCGGGCGTCTTATGTAACTACCGCGCCGGTCCCTCAACAGGGTCGTATGCAAACTATTCGGCTTTGTTCAGGGCGTTGAACTTTGCATGCATGCGGGACTTCTTGCGGGAAGTCGTGTTGCGATGCATCACACCCTTGCTCGATGCGCTGTCAAGCAACTTGAAACTCAGCTGCATCGCCGACGCAGCGGCATCCTTGTCTCCGGCGACGACTGCGGCGTCGAATTTCTTGATGGCGGTGCGTACTGCACTCTTGGTCGCGCGATTTCTCATTCTTCTGGCGCGATTCTGTCGTTCTCTCTTCTCAGCGGAATTAGCCACGAAAATACCTCCAAACATATCACAACTATCGTAATAGTCTCATCATACATGGTCGGCCAGGATCCCAAAGATCGCTATCAGCCGACGGTCTACCAACATATCACAGACCGTAAAATCGGTCAATACAATGCTTTATATCAATTCGAGAAAAACTCGTCCAAATATGCCTTCGTAATCTCCCAACGATTCATCTCGGCATTAAAAAACACCGCCGAACAGGGAATGGTAAGGAATCGGCCGTCCGGCCCCGCCAGAGAAATCTTTCTCGAAAGAATATTCACTTCGGTGATCTTCATCAGATCATGCCCGATCTTGAGTCGGCTCCCTTCCGGCGGATACTTGCGTTTCTCCTCCACATAGAAGTCATACTCATACGACAGGCAGCAGAGCAATCTTCCGCACGGTCCCGAAATCTTCATGGAATTGAGCGACAGATTCTGTTCCTTCGCCATCTTGATGGAAACCGGGTTGAGCTTGTCCGTCACGCTATGGCAGCAGAAGTCCCTGCCGCAGACGGCGAGTCCGCCGAGAACTCGAGATTCGTCCCGCACTCCGATCTGGCGCAATTCAATCCTGATCCGAAAGATACTTACCAGATCCTTGACCAGCTCACGGAAATCGACTCGGACATCCGCGGTGAAGAAGAACAGGAGCTTCGGCTCCCCCAGCAAGTAGTGGGCGGTGACCAGCTTCATATCCAGTCCATGCCGGGAGACTTTTTCCCTGCACAGGCGCAACGCCTCACCCTCCTTCTCGAGATTCTCCTGATAGCGGCGCAGATCATCGGGAGTGGCCAGACGATCTATCCAGTCGACGTCCCCGTCCACCTCTACCAGTCGGGGCTGGATCCGTTTGAAACACCCCCCGCACCCTGCGCAAGGATCCTCGTCAGGTTCGGCATCCCAGTGGATATCGGCGAACTTCGACGATTCTTCCGCGGAAGATCCCACTGCCACGGCTTCGACTTCCGTTCGGAAATCCGCGCCCCCGACAGAATCAGAAAGCTCCCTTCCATCTCCCCCGGAGTCCGCCGCATCCGTGGCATCTCCATCTTCGGCAAAGATGGCTTCGGGCTCCGCCCCGGCGGGGACCGGACTGTCGAAGCCGCCGTCTGAAGGTGTCTCCGCCGCATCAAGGGGCTCGACGAAAGAATCGCCTCCTTGTTCGACCAACACCTCTCCGTCGGGAGTCAGCTCCCCGATCGCATCCAGAGAATCCTGCGCGTCAGGTTCGAGGGAAGGTTCCTGCGTCGACTGCGCATGGAGACAAGCTCCGCGGCACTGCACGCACCCCGGTTCATACGTCTCTCCGATTTCGGAAGCTGATCCGAGCACCATCCCCAGATCAAGGCCGTATTTCGTTGGCGCGACGACCTGGGTGCCCGGATATAAAGGAGAATCCCATGCACAGACCGAAATCTCATTCGAGCTGGGATTCTTGATCAGATATACATATGCTGTCTCGGGATGTTCCACAGGCCCCTGACGATCGGACCGATTGCCGCCACCCCTATTTCTATCTTTTTTCATGTAGCCTCTATCTATTTGCCTTTCAATGGCTTACGAGCTCATATATTTTCTGTAAGGCTATCACGCATGCTAAAAATTGTCAAACTGATGGAGCAAGATTCCGCACGATAGGCCTCGTGTCCGCCAAGAGCGGAAGCCGTACGGAGAGAAAGCCGCAGTCGAGGACTGTTCCGATTTGCGAGAAGCACCGTTACGGCGTGGATGGGACAGTTCGAATTCCATACAAATAAAATCAGTGTAATGGAATAAAAACGGTGCCCCCTCAACTCTCAGTTGACTGCTGGGTATGTTCATGGTATCTTCTCAGTAGAAATATGGCTCCCGTGGGAGTCGCGCCTGCCGGGCCCGATGTCGGAATCGTCCGTATGGACGAAGGAGAACGACGCTATCCGGCGGACATACGATTCGTTAGGATGAAATCATGAAATTGTTTGATACTCACGCTCATCTGGGCCTAATCCATGAGGACCAGATGGAACAGCTATTAGTAGTGCAGATGGCAAAGCACAAGCATGTCGAGCACATAGTCAGCATCTGCAACAGCCTCGGCGACTTCGAACAGGTCTACAACAACCTCAAGACGGCCACCGGCGTATATCATGCCGTAGGAGTATCTCCGTCGGAAGTGACAAACCCGGGACTGGATTGGGAGCACAAGATCCTTGCGGGGGCGAAGCTCGAACGTGTCGTCGCAGTGGGCGAAATCGGCCTGGACTACTATCGCATGTTCGGCGACAAGAATCGGCAGATAGAACTCTTCCTCCGCCAGCTCGATATCGCGAGACGGCTTGATCTTCCCGTCATCATCCACAACCGGGAGGCGGGACGGGACATCCTCGACATACTCAAGGACAAGATTCCGCCCGCAGGAGGAATCCTCCATTGCTATAGCGAGGACTGGGAATTCGCAATGGAAGCGCTGGAGCTGCCGCTGTACTTCTCGTTCGCTGGCAACATCACCTACAAGAACGTGAGGAACCTCCACGAGACCGTGGCCAGGCTGCCGCTGGATCGCATTCTGATCGAAAGCGAAGCGCCGTTCATGGTTCCCGCTATCTACAAAGGTAAGCGCAACAAGCCGGCTTATCTGATCGAGACGGCCAAGGCAGTCGCCGAATTGCAGGATCTCCCGCTCGAAGATACGGTCCAGGCGCTTTACGACAATAGCTTACGGGCGTTTCATCTCCCCGAAAACGCATGAATGACGGACTTCCCGCACTCCACCATCAGGTGATGATCGGCGCCGTGCCGATTCCGGGCAATATCTTTCTCGCCCCGCTTGCGGGATATACCGACCGGGTATTCCGGTCGATTTGCCGTGATTTCGGCGCCGACTTCACGTATTCCGAGATGGTCAGTGCGGAAGGAGTCGCCCGTGAAAGCGCAAAGACGGATCCGCTGATGCGCCGCGGGTCGAACGAAGACTTGTTCGCCATCCAGCTGTTCATGGGAGATGTCGATCCTGTCAAGCGATGTCTCGACAGACTTCTGACGTTCTCCCCGACCGTGATCGACATCAACTGCGGCTGTCCGGTTCCGAAAGTTGTCAAGATCGGAGCTGGATCACAACTGATGCGTTCCCCGGACAAGCTGTACGAGATCGTATCGTATATCACCGGCAGCTGTTCCGTCCCCGTATCGGTGAAATTCCGTCTGGGATGGGATCAGGATGCCATCAGCTGGAAACGGACGGCCGATGCCGCCCTGGAGGGAGGCGCCTCGATGCTGACGATGCACTCCCGCACACGTGCGCAAGGCTATGCCGGCAAGGCTGACTGGCTCCAGATTCGGGCGCTCAAGCAATGGGTTTCGGAAAAAGCTCCATCGATTCCTGTGTTCGGTTCCGGAGATCTCTTCACGGCGGAGGACGCAAAGGTCATGATCCTGACCACCGGTGTGGATGGGGTGATGTTCGCCCGTGGAGCCATAGGGAACCCGTTCGTCTTCCGCGAAGCGAAAGCGCTGCTCGACGGAGCTCCCGTTCCGGCTCCGCCGTCCATCGCGGAACGAAAGCAGGTGATCGTCCGGCATCTGATTCAGCTTGCCGAGGATATCGGTGAGAACGCCGCATGTAGGGAGATGCGCAAGCACGTATGCGCCTACCTCAAGGGAGTTCCGTTCGCGGGTCCGGTCAAGCAAGCGGTCGTCCAAGCCACCTCCATCGACATGTATCTGAAAGCGCTCGGCCAACTTCCTGAAGCGTAGCCTCCGGCCCTTGATCGGTTGACCCGGACAGGTGTTGCATGGTACGGTTTTCATGCATGTTCAGCATTGGCAAAGCTAGTTCCGCATGCGATAATTCCTATGGAATCGTTCATTTCCATGCAGCATGGATGTCGTTGTGCGACGCGATGGAAAGAACGCTGGCGCCAAGGAACGACACAAGGGCAGTACTGCCGGTACGACCTTGTGGATGTGACGATGGCACGAACGTTATGGCCGAGCAAAAGGGCGATGGAAAGAACGCTGGC
>Ga0172377_10001412_pt1 | contig 24163 bp, 15 predicted proteins | sample Pumphouse3metaG_FD_119749 | JGI IMG/M metagenome (GOLD analysis project Ga0172377, IMG submission 119749) | Leachate microbial communities from a municipal landfill in Southern Ontario, Canada - Pumphouse #3 metaG | ecosystem: Engineered > Solid waste > Landfill > Unclassified | place: Canada... | reverse complement strand
TATATCCAGCCCGTTGGCTGCCACGGCGATCGTGTTTTCCGCCCCTGCACCCTTATGTGCTATCGCATCAACGCCCATCGCCGCACCGCTTACGACAGAAACCCCTCTTTTGGCCAATGCCTTTGTAATATACAAAAATTAATTGAACTCAAAATGCCCTAATATAGGCACTTCACAATAAGGAGCAACAAAAATAAATGGAAATATATACAATAATTAACGGTAATAAGTTTATTATTACAACAATTAACAATAATAAGTTTATTCATGATTGCATTGTCAATATTTTTATTTTTAACTATAATCTAACCATGAGTGTCAGAAAAATAAAAAAGAGCTATATATCCTGCACCGGATATTTTAAAAGCTTTAAAAACCAAAACCAAATTGCATTTGAATCTGTACTGGAAAGAAACTTTTATCTTCTTTTGGAGTTTGATCCGATGGTTCAGTCGTACTATGAGCAGCCATTTACGTTGAAATATGAACTAAACGGGAAAAAATCAAAATACACTCCTGATTCACTTGTCAATTACTATGATGATTCCCAGAAAGTCTTTGAGGTTAAATATCAAAAAGATATTGATACGGATACAGACTTACAAGAAAAACTAAATGTACTTAAAACTATTATCCCAATGAAAAGATCACTACCATTTGAGATTTTTACAGACCATGATATTCAAGATGATTATTTGAATAATGCGCAGTTTCTTTATCATTATGCATTTTTGCCTGCCAATGATTCTTATACCACCAAAATTCAACGTATTCTCAAAAATTCACATGAAACCATTACAGTAAAACAATTGCTGAAAACAATATCCTCCCATAAAAATGATCACCTGAACTATCTCCCATACATATGGCATGAAGTATTTAAAAATATAAGCCTGATTGATATACATCAAAGATTGACAATGAATACCATCTTGAAAGGAAAGAGTAATGAGTAAGGTAAACTTCACTCCTGGGTCAAGCGTGTATTATAATAACGAAGAGTACCAAGTTATAAAACCTGTAGATAAGAAAACCGTAACTATCCAATCTATTCTAGACAAAACAAATATTCTCAACGTCTCCATCTTAAAACTGCACTCTAGTTTAAATGATCAAAAATATAATCTAGAACAATATAGTAACGAAGAATGGGAACAAGCCAATCAAAGATATGAAATCATCAAAGATCTTGTGTATAGATCCCGTTCAAGACTAGAAGTTGAAGAACGAGCTCAAAAATACAACAAAGGCACAAATACACTTTATGCATGGATACGCACTTATGAAACTACAGGGAAAAGAAGCTCACTTGTTCCCAAGAAAAGAGGGGAAAAAGGAAGCCGCCTAGATACTATTGTAGACAAAATAATTGATGATGTACTCGAAGTTCATTATCTTTCTAAGCAGAAAACAAGTTTTTCCAAAATATATCGATTGATCAAACAGGAGTGTAGAAAACTATCCCTAAATGCTCCACATGCTAATACCGTGAGAAATAGAATAAAGGCAATAGATCCAAAGCTTGCTATGAAAAAAAGAGAAGGTTATAAAAAGGCTCATGAGGCTTACAACAACTTTGATGGAGAATTTCCTGAAGGAAACTACCCACTGGATGTAGTTCAAATAGATCATACTCCTTTGGACATCATGCTCGTTGATGAAAATGGGGAAACTCGGGGGCGACCAACCTTAACATTGGCAATCGATGTATATTCTAGAATGGTCACCGGTTTTTACTTAGCTTTACAATCACCTGGCTACTTTAATGTCAGTCAGTGTTTGCTCCATTCACTTATGCCCAAAGAAGCTTTTCTTCATGATATCGAAGTTGAAGGTGAATGGAATGTATTTGGCACACCTCGTGTGATACATGTTGATAACGGCCAAGATTTAGTAGGGAGCGATATGCAAAAGGTTTGTGATGACCTGGATATTGAATTGATGAAGCGCCCGGTGGCAAATCCTCAGTTTGGAGCACATGTTGAAAGACTTTTTAGAACTATCAATGAAGAGATACACAATTTAAAGGGGACTACTTTTAGAAACGTAGAACAAAAAGGAGATTACAACTCAATTAAACAAGCTACCTTCTCCTTGAATTATTTAAAGAAATGGCTTACCCAATTTATTGTCAATATCTATCATAAGCGTGATCATCATGGACTTGGAACAAGTCCTGAAAATAAATATTATCAAGGCATATTTGGTGATGATGATCATCCCGGTACGGGAATACTGCCTTCGCGAGTTGAGAACGAAGAACATCTTAGAATTTTACTCCTTCAAACTTTTTATCGCACTGTACAAAAAGATGGTATCACTTTAGATGGCATTACTTACTACTCTGATGTTCTGCGTACTTGGATTAACAGCAAAGAAAAAGATGGCACAAAAAAGAAATTTAAAATAAAAAGAGATCCCTTAAATATTCAAAAAATCTATTTTTACGATCCTGAGATAGAAGAATATTTTGAAGTCTTTTACAGAAAGATGCATGCACCTAAAATGACCTTATGGGACCTAAATGAAACAAAAAGATACCTCAAAAGAAAAAACATATCCAACTACACAGAAGATGACATTTTTGCAGCATATGATGTATTAGCCGAAATAGAAATGGAGGCAGAGGAAGCAACAAAAAAAAATAAACTCCGTAAGAACAAATCTATTAAAATGACTGACTTGCAAAAAGAAGAACCCCAAAAATCATCATCGAAAGATACTAGCCATTTAAATGAACTTTTTAACAATATTCAAACTTTTAAAGTTCATGAGAAATCATAAAAGGAAACAGAATGTTCGTTGAACTATCCGATGAAGCAAAAGAATACCTTGAAAAAACAGATGCAGAAAGACTAGAGTACATTTCAAGGGAAACTTGGGTTGATTATCCTATTGCAGAAAATATCTTAAATAGAATGGGACAGCTCATTAAATATGAAAAGAACAAATCCAGAATAACAAGTATCCTATTGGTTGGTTCCAGTAATAATGGGAAAACATCCCTACTCGAAAGATTTGGAGAGTTGCATCCTCCTTATGATTATAATGTTGAGGGTGGTCGTCCAGACTGGGTAAAAGATGATTTTTTTGATGATCATAGTGGTATCGGTAGACCTGTATTGTATATCGTTGCTCCACCAGAACCCAATGAATCTCGTTTGTATACAAATATTCTTAATATGATCAACGCTCCCTACAGAGAACGTGATCCACTATCAAGAAAACAATACCTTGTAGAGTACTATTTAAAGATCTTTAATGTAGAGATGCTTATTATTGATGAAATACATGGAATTCTCAGTGGCTCAACCGCGCGACAGAAGCAGGTGATGAATGCAATAAAAAACCTTAGCAATATGCTTCAAATTCCCATTGTACTCTCCGGAACAAAAGATGCCCTTCGAACCATCAGCACAGATATGCAAATCAGCAGCAGATTTAGACCAGAATATTTGCCAAAATGGAAAATGGGACCAGAATATGTAAACCTTTTAGCAACAATAGTTAGTATGATGCCTCTACATAAAACATCCACTATTTTAAATCCTGAATCAGCATCTATCATTCTAGAAATGAGCGAAGGATATATAGGTGAAATATTTGGACTTATGAAAGAAGCAGCCAGTTATGCCATTCGATCTGGTAGTGAAAAAATTACTCTAAAAGAAATCCAAGAGTGTGACTACCTTACGTTAAAAGAATCAAACAAAAAAACCGATCTTAAGAATATATGATCAAGAAAGTCAAAATACCACAACTTCAAGAGTCTGACTTTTTAATCATTCCAAAACCTTTACCAAACGAGCTATTTAGCTCTTGGTTTGTAAGAATGGCATATGCCCATAAAACGCATCCTCACACATTTGAACATTTATATCTGAACTTACCCCAAAACCTTTTCAGTAAAAATATCGATGTTGCGTTAGATGTGGACACGATGAGCATTATCTCAAAAAAATGCAAGCATGAGATTGATATACAGTCTTTAACACTTCAAACATATGATACATATCTTCAGGAAAAGATTATTCCAAACGGTTTGAATAAATTCATCACGCCCCTGAGATATTGTCCTACATGTCTTAAAAAAGACAAAATACCGTATTTCAGAAAAGAGTGGAAAGTAACGCTTTGTACAATCTGTCAAGAACATCGCTGTTTTTTATATGATGCTTGCCCACAATGCAATACAAAACTCAATATCTCACAAATGTATCGAAATATACATCCCTATACTTTTTGTTGCAAGTGCGGATATGATCTTGCAAGGGCGAAGACGCAACATATCCACTATTCCTATCAGAATATTTTCCAATATACAAAAATACTTTTTGAAATCCTGGGAAAAGGATATGTACAGTTAGGATCGACTCCTATTTATTCCTTTTATTTTTTTGATGTTCTAACACAATTAAGCAAGATCATTTTAAAACATGGAAAGTTTAAATTTTTAGAAGAGTTTATCCCTATCAGCACACTGAGAAGCTGGAAAAATATGAAACTAAAGAATGCAGCTCCAATATATACACAGATCAGTATCAAAGATCAATTTATGTTGTTTGGATCAATTGTAGCCATATTCCTAAATTATCCCCATAATATTCGAGACTATATCGCTGCTAACGAGCTTACTCATTGGCAGACGACAAGAGATATGACATATCTGCCTTTTTGGTTTGAGACTTTAATTAATGATATTTCACCACAATACGTGCCTTATTCAAAGATTGTTACTGATGGGGAAATAAAAGCTTGTAAAAAGTATTTGTTGTCAAAGGGAGAAATAATTAACAAGGCAAATTTAACAAAATTTTTAGGATGCAATTTTTTTAGCAGTTATAGTAAATTAGGATCAAAAGTATATAAAAACTAGATCTTTTTCAGTATAAAATTTCAAAGACTCATAATTGTTATTTTCACTTTTTACTTTTAGGTCGCATCTTTGAAAAAAATAATAGTCTAATCTCGTCACTTTGTTTATTACTATCTCAATTTGTTTATAAGCAAAACAATAAAAAATTTATTTGTTATTAACACTAAATTAATGTTAATAACAGTTTTAAACATAATATATTATAGTTTTATATGTTATTAACATTAAATATGCTATAGTATATTTAATGAATGATGAAGAGTTTGAAGAAAAATTAACTACTGCTAGCTTAACCAAAGAGCATTTTGCAGAACTCACCAATACTCCTATTGCAACAATCAAGAACTGGTTTGCCAAAAGACATGGAGTCTATGGCAATTGCCCCCAATGGGTCAAAGCATATCTTGATTTATACATTGAAAACAATGAAAATAAAATACACATCAAAAAACTTATAGAAGAAGTCAAAAGAGGAACAGACAACAAATGAAATTTAATAAAACATCCTTTTCTGGGCATGAAAAATTCGAATGTAAAGCATCATGGTTTCCTCTATCCTATCGTGAAATTGCTATCATGAACGGAAATATTGAGGAAGCCATGAGTTTAGCTGGCATTGGTAGTAATAAAGTAAAATCTCTTCGTCAATGGGCACATAAATTTACCTTATTCCATGGCACAGTTTTTACTAATGCGGCCAATCTTATTTTTTCACGAGACCCTTACCTTGAAAAACTAGATTCTCTTTGGATACTGCATACCTATCTAACACAAAATATTGAGAAAGCGACGCTTTACTACCTATTCTTCAATCAGTTTTTTCTCTCAAGTTTCACAAGAGAATCTTTGCTGCATAAAGTAGAAAAATGGTGCACAGACCATGCAATTAAAATATCTCCAAATACCCTTGAAAGCGATGTAACAGTACTAAGCAAAATGTATCTTAGAAATGATGAAAAAAATCAATTTTCTGCTAGTATATTCAATGACCTGAATATACTTCATCAGGTTGACAATGAATATATTGTTAATATAAAAAATCCGGCAAACCTTTCAGATGAAGCATTTTTATATATACTACTTTACTTCATCCGTGACCACAAAGAAAACACTCTTTCTGTCAAAGATTTACAATATGGCGAAACAAGCTTACAATACACGTTATGCTTGAGCGAAGAAAGATTATTAGAAAAACTAGAAAAGTTGGGTACTCAAACCAATAATCGAATCGTATATCAAGAAGCAGCCGGTATAAAACAAATCTATATCGATCACAAACCTACACTTCAAGAGGCACTTTCCAAAGTGTATGGAAAGGATATCAAATGAAATATGCCGAAATTCTAAATATAGCGTCAAACTTCCGTCGCTCAACCAATATCCTTTATGATACAAACTGTGATACTTATATTCTCTCTACATCATCCATAGAAGCACTACGTCGTATTTTCATTCAAAACACCTCAAATTCTATTGCCATTACCGGTCCTTTTGGCTCAGGTAAATCATCTTTTTTACTCTTTTTGGAAGCGCTTCTTGCAAAAAAAACAGAGCATTCAGTCTGCATTCAAAAGTTGGAAGATAAAGAGTCAAATATTTTTGAGCAATATGAAAAAATTGTAGGCAATAAGGATAAGGGATTTTTTACAATTAAGCTTGTTGGGGAACATCTTTCTTTCAAACAAATCTTTTTAACAACACTACAATCGAAAAAAGAGCTTAAAGTCACCAATAAATTTATCAAAACCAATCAAGACACCTCATTGCCTATGCTTCTTGATGTATTTCATGATGAAGTAATGAAACTCGGCTATACGGGAGCCGCAATCTTCATCGATGAACTTGGTAAGATAATTGAGTATGCTTCTGAAAAGTATCTTGATTCGGATATTCATGCCCTACAGGATTTGGCAGAGTTTGTTAATAAGCAAGAAAATTACCGCCTCGTAGTAGCGCTTCACAAAAGCTTCAAGGATTATGTACAAAATACTTCTCAAATTTCATTTACCGAATGGGATAAGATTCAAGGTCGTTTTGAAAATATAGTTTTCCAGGACGACTTTTATGAGCTGATGCACATCTTTGAGGAGGCCATTACTGTAACTGATCACAATGCTATGAAAAATGTACAATCACATGTGAGAGACTTGTTCAGTAGATACAAAAAGCATTTAGTAGGTAAACACATCCCCGTGAATGAAACATCACTACAAAAACTAGCACCATTACATCCATTCACGTCACTAGCACTTTTTCATATCTTTTCTAAGCATTTCCAAAATCAACGTTCCGTATTTTCGTTTTTATCTGCTTATGAACCTTATTCATTTCAGAGTTTTGTCGCAGACGAGTACAGTGAGCAACCACTCTATACCTTGCCTATGCTCTTTGATTACATAAACTATCTTTTAAATGCATATAACGTTAACATGGTCGATAAAGAATCCTGGAAACTAGCTAATGAGTATTTGGATAGTACAAATATTTTAACAGATACACAACAAAAAATCATTAAATCAGTTGCCCTCATTTCAGCCTTTAAACTAGAGCATCTAGTTCAACTCGATGAATACGCTTTGGAGCTTGCTCTGCCAAGTGAAAAAGATATCAAAGGAGCAATTCAAGAGCTCGAAAATAAAGGACTGTTGCTTTATAAAATATCTACAAATACATTTGCTTTGATAGAAGAGACGAGTATTGATATTAATGCGGATCTTGCAATTATTTTGAAAGGACAAATAAAAACCGATTTTGAGGCTGAGATCAATAAGTTGATTACAAATGACAAAGTACTTGCCAAACGTTTTTTCATTAATACGGGTACAGCAAAATTTTTTACAAAAGAGTTTATAGAGGCTGATTTATCTAAAAGCGCCAATACTCCATTTAAGCTCATTTACGTGAGTGCTGATGTTCCCGATAAGGAACTGATTTCTATAAGTAAAAAGAATCCATTTTCTGTTTATATTGCCCTCCCAATGACTCGTCATCTCAAAAGTATTGTTGAGCAATCAATAGGTATTGAAAAAATGTTAAAGCGCAAGGATGTTCAAGCAAATAAACTTGTGCGTAAAATTTTGTCGAATATGCTTAATGGAAACAAAATTGAAATTGACAAAATTCTCGACATCAAAGAGCAAATGTATTTTTCAGGAAACTCCCTTCCCTTTAGCTCCGAACAACTACAACAAAGTATTTCAACGATACTTGAAACCACTTATCCAGATATGCCTATCATTATCAATGATCTTGTAAACACCGTTAATTACGAAAATTCTGTACCATCAGGTATGAAAATGCTGTTCAAACATATGATAGAGCATGAAAGCGAAGCAAATCTTGGAATTGATAAAACACCACCAGAAAAAGCTATTTATTTATCAGTTCTGAAGCGATCTGGGCTACATACTCTGAGTATAAAAAATAGATCCTGTAAATTCTCAACGCCTGACCAATGCAACTTTACACCATCATGGCAAGAACTAACAAATCTGATGAAAAAAGGTCAAGTCCTTACAGTAGAAACACTTATTGATGCATTGCGCCAAAAGCCTTTTGGCCTCAATGAAGATGCTGCAAAATTCTTTGTTTTTTTATTTTTGATTGTAAATGAATCGCATATTCATTTCTTTAGAGAAAATACATATCAGTTTGATTTTGATGTGGATCAAGTGATGGACATATGGAAAAATACCAAGCTTTATACCATCCGCTGGTATGAGCTTACTGACGATGAAAAAATAATCTTTGCCAAGTACATCCAAATTTTCGATCAATACTTTGACACTAGCTATACTAAACAAAATATCAAATTTGTTTTCCAAAAACTTTTCACCAAGCTAAAAGCACTCCCAACATATTGTCATCAAACACAAAAACTTTCTGAAAATGCTATTAGTTTGCGTTCAGGCATCTTATCCTCTAAAGAGCCCCATACATCATTTTTTAAAGTATTTCCACATGCACTTGGCTACGATGCACTGACTATTACAAATGCTAATGAATTTATAAATACTTTCAAAATAGCTTTTAATGAGATAGTCTTTTCTTACAAAGCAATGATTCTCGATCTAGAACAATCCGTTGCGGTGTCATTTGATCTAACCAATAAACACTATCCATTTGGAAATGAGCTAGAAAGAATATTAGAAAAATATCTTCGAGAGCATGAAGACAAAGATGCCAATAATATCTATCGTATGTGCACAACAGCCAATGATCTTGTTGCTTTTTTAAATGGTTTATCTTTAGTCTTGAACCATAAAAAAGTAGATGATGCATTTGATAAAGATATTCAAGACATCAAACGCAATATTAAAGTATTTGCTCAACATGTGCTTGCAAAACTTGACATCATAGAGTTAATCAATGAACGTCCAATTGATGTAAAGAAGCTTAAGGTTTCCACTCTTCATGGTGAAAGTGATTTGGTAGTTTCCGTAGAGAATAATAAAATACCGGAACTCAGCGGGATCGCAGAAAAGGTTCTTTATAATCTACCAAACTATCTTACAAAAGATGAAAAACTATACTTAATAGCATTATTGGCTGAAGAAGCTACAAAGGGGAATAATGAGTAAGATTCGGCATATTCTTTCTATTTCTGGCGGTAAAGACAGTGCTGCACTTGCTTTTCATCTCCGTGATACACGTCCTGATATCGACTTTGAATATGTATTTTTTGATACCGGAGAAGAGCTTCCCGAGACATATGAATACCTCGAAAAGCTTGAAAGAGCTCTTGGAGTCAAAGTTGAAAAGATATACCCACCTAAATCTTTTGAAAAGCTATTGCTACAATACAACAATTTCTTACCTTCGCCAACTGAGCGATGGTGTACACGTCACCTCAAGCTTGAAGCACTGATTGACCATGTGAAAGAAGGAACCATTTATAACTATGTTGGTATCCGTGCAGATGAAAATCGTACCGGGCTAATACCACATAGAGAAAATTTTTATACCATTATGCCTTTTGTCGAAGATGGAATTACTCTCAATGATGTCAAACGAATACTGAAAGAGAAGCTTGCTGATCATGATATACCAGATGGGCTTCCCAAATACTATGAAAAAGTCTATGACAAAGAGTTTGACATTACCTATAACCGCACTCGTTCAGGTTGCTACTTCTGCTTCTTTATGCGCCAAATCGAGTGGGTGTGGCTACTAGAGAAACATCCGGATGAGTATTGGAAAGCGGCAAAGTTTGAGCAAGGTGGCTACACCTGGATCAGAGACATGTCACTTGAAGAATTTGCAAAACCTACTAACATTGCTCGTGTCAAAGAGTCATACAAAAAGTATGAAGAATATAAGAAAAAGCACAAGATCAAGAACGGCACCATGATGGAAGAGATGGAGTTCTTAACACGACATGATCAAGATCTTGATGATTTTGAGAATGATCAATTTTGTAGCATGTGTGCACTGTAGGAGAGTAAAATTGACCAATTTTAAATTAAAAGTTCTTTCTACCAGAGAAGAAGCAATTACCAGTAGCACCTGCTACATGTGTCAGGGTTCTTTAGAGGAATATATAAAAGCAATTCCAGAGCGCTACACCGACTATGATGTTCAAAGAGGTATTGTAACGAACGTCTATTTAGACAGGCTGACCCAAACTATATTAGAGAAAAGATATATTCCTCCAATTGTATTAATTGCCAATGATCTGCATTATGATGAAAGTTTAAATGAATTGAACATTCAAGGTGAATTCAAAATTCTTGATGGTCTACAGCGCACATATCGCATTAAATCAATTTTTAATGCGCTTAATTTATATATAGAAGAATTAAAGAAGAAAGTTGATTTTTCTGAAATTACAAAATTCAAATTATCTAAACTCTATAAGCCTCAACTGGAAAAATTGGATTCAGATGCCACAGTATTATGGAGCATAAATCATATTGCACAACAAAATGGTTACGACTTGGCTTATCTTGAGAATGTTTTTCATAATTTTCAACAATGGTTTGAAGTATGGTATGGATTAGACAAAAAAGAAGAAATTAATAAAATGCTTGTGCTAAACGCTGGGCACAAACCAATGGATATTAAACATCAGCTAGAGCTGCTTTTTCTGAATGTAATTCCTGATGAGTTTCTTAAAGATTTTGTACGTGCTAAAGATATTAATTCATCATTTTTTTACAATAAAAAAGAAGTTGGTCAATTACATCTGTCTCATTTCATTTCTGCTCTACTCGCTTTTCAGGCAACAAAACCCATTACTGTAGATGCAAAATATTTGCAAAACTTACAAAATGATCTAGATCAAGAACTTGAAAAAATCAAATACTATTTTGAAGAAGACAACCTCTCTAGTCTAATAGAGTTTACAAAAAAATTAGATGAAATGTTTGCAAATCAATACAGTAGAGATAATATAGGCTTAGAATGGCTTGGTAGAGAAACTGTATTAATTGGTTTATTTGCAGCTTTTGGGAAATTTCATCAAAAGACAAAAGAACAATATACTTTGATAGAATGCTTGGAAAAAATTAAAAGTAAGCTTCAAGAACAGATTCACATTTTTAAAATTGAAGAATTCAATGAGGCTAAGACAACAAGTATCGATATAACTAAAGTAAATATAGGAAATGTTTTCAAGTTTACTACTTTTAATGCTACATGCCAACTTCTCATAAATGAAAATACACAAATTAGCTGGGACACCCTATTTAAAAAAGGTACAAAGGTTGATGATGAATGCGAATGAGGTAGTTTCAGCTATTATTGATAAGCTTAATTCTAAATTTGAAGTTCTTATGGGACAGCCTGAAATTGATGGGTTGATTGGTAATACAATTACAGATGAAATCACAACAGAAAACTATCAAACTATTGTACCCGAGTATTTAAATGCAATCGCTATACTAACAAATGCAGGTAAGAGCCTTCATCCATTTCTTAAAAAGGCACTAATTATTCTATCTAATCTCGACTCCATTTCATCCGATATAACTATCATGGAAGAGTTTAAAGTTTGCGGAGTTCATAGAGATTTACTAAAGAATATATATATCGCAAACAATCAAATTACTAATCAATTTTTAGATGAAAACAAATTAGTTCTTATTGAAACTTTACATACAAATTTTGAAGATTTTATTATTTCACTGAAAGAAACTGATAACACCTCGCAAAAACTACTGTATATTGCAAAAGCAATTCTGGATAATTTCGACTTTGTATTAGATGATACTATTCATCGTTTAATTTTTTTATCGAATTGTTCTGAGACAGATATTCAAAATTATACAGAAAATAAAAATGAATTAGTTGCTTATTTAAAACTTTGTATCCTATCTGAAGGATTAACATTCCATAAGCATTTTGATTTACAAAATGCTACACCCACTCAAAACCTTGCTTGTGATACTACAAAAATTTATTCTCAATACAATGAAATATTATACATCTTAAGTGAGTACAACCATAGTAATGATCTTTTAAATAAATATTTTTTGCTTTATACAATCATTGAAAACTTCATGTATAGAAAGCCTATTGCACAGATGCTTAGAGATACTGCCGAATTTAGTATAAGAGATTTCAAAAGTTTTTATTCAAAAATTGACTCTGGCGAACTTGAAAAATTAAAAGATTTATTTAAAAATATTATGGATATACAATATCCAGATGGTATGACAATTTTTAATCACATTAATAGTAAATTAACGGATTTTAAGAGTAACCAAAACAATGACTTGTCAAAGCTAATAGCATTTCTAAAGAAAATTAGAGTTTATAATAAAAACTTTGAATTAGATGAAGCAATGCTAACAAGCAGTTTAAAAGATAAATACTTTGCTGAAATTGTTTATCAACTTAGAAATTCAACTTTACACAATACTGCAACTGAGTTTCACATTACACATTATGAATTGGCAAAAAACCAAGTAATTGTAGATTTTATTCGAGACTTTATGATTCCTATTCTAGAAAAGATCATCCTTTATATGATCTTTTCTAATCATACTTTGATTTCATATGACAAAAATACATTTTCCCTTTACAGCACAGAGTATACAGAGCCAATTCAATAGTGTTTACATAGGAGCCTAAGAATATGTCAATGTTTTTTAAATTATTAGCAGCATACGCACCGACTTCCCAAAATAAAGCCTCCTACGATGAAACACTACCCGCATATGTTAAAAAATTAGGAGTAGAAGAAATCAGTATTGACAATGGTCTTTTATTAAAACTATATAAAGACTTCATTGACCAACCTCGTTCTATCATTCTATCTGGATCTGCAGGCGATGGTAAAACATATTTGTTACGCAAACTTTATGAAAAATTTTCTAAAGATCTTCAAAATTGGGATGGCTATATACCTATCATTGAATTTCAAGGCTACACAATTGAATTTATCAAAGAGTTTACTGGACTTGAAGACAGGTTAACTGCATTCCAAAAACTATATGCGTCAATCTACGAAAATTCCAAACATTTACTAGTAATTGCAGCTAACGATGGCAAATTAACCGATACTCTTCGTGAAGCCATTTCCACATCAGGAGATCATTTTTTAGAACTCCTTACACTTATCGAAAAGCATATCGATAATCCACATAGTCTTAAAGACAATTTAATCCTTATTGATCTAAGTCAAACATCTTCAGCGAAAAACTTTGATCTGCTACTCAATAACATTTTAGATATGGCAGATCGATATGAATCCGACTGCCCAAGTTTATCTGATCCAGATATCTTCTGCCCAATTCACTCCAACATTGCATTGCTGAAAAAAGAGCATATTCAAAAGCAGTTACTAACTATTGTTCGCAGCTGTGACTTCAATTACAATCACATCACCCTACGCAAACTATTCATGCTCATAGCAAATATGATCCTTGGGTACAAAGGTGAAAAACGCGTCTTTTCAAGTTGTGAAGAGGCAATTACACACTACACGGGACGATCCAATAAAGTCGATGCCTCCTTTTATAACAACATCTTCGGAGACAATCTCACTAAAAGTAAGCAGGAAAAGAGTCCCTTTAAAGAGCTTCTCGAGCTTCGCATAGGTTACGAAACAACCAACAATATCGATAACTTCATTTTGTATGGAGATATCCAGGCACCTGACCTACATACACAAAGATTGGCAAATCCATTTTTTGATTTTGAAGCATTCAGTACAATCAAAGACAAGTATTTAGAAGAAGGTGACAGCACACAGATTCAAGAGTATTTACTCTTTTTACGCCGGCATCTTTTCTTCAATTTCGATGAAAAAATTCTTTGGAACGGTGTGACCATCAATGTTAATGAGCTTATGACCTATGAACATGCTGAGGAATTTTACTCAAGCGTCATTACGCCATTGAAAAATAAACAAAGTGTTTCAAAGCACATCATCAAAGAACTAGCACTCGGCCTCAATCGTATTTTCCTAGGCGAACTGCTTAGTAAAGACGGTAGCGACCGGCTATACATTGGTTCATCTTTGACAAGTGCCATGTCTAAACTTTCTTCCGAAGTCATTGCACGTATAGAGTTCAATCAACGGCATTTGAACCAGGGAATTCATTTGAACCTAATTGATGGATTTGATGAAGAGTACTGCAAGGTCAACCTAGAAATAGAATTTGCCGGGGAACGGATCGCATCTCTCGAACTTGACTTGCATATGTTTGAATTTTTACAACGTATAGCAGATGGTATCCTCCCCACAAGCTTCTCTGTAGAGTACTATGAACGCATCTTAACTTTCAAATCACAAATTGTAAGCTATATACTACAGACCCAAGAGCTTGACAATGCCTTTAATCTCTTTGAGCTTAACGACACCGATGGAACATTACAATTTAACGAAATTCAGGTAGGAGGTGGCTATGTTCGAGAAAGCTAATGAATTAAAATCTTATGGTATCCAGTCCCCTTTTTTACAAGAATTAATTTGGTTTCACAGGATCAACGATGATCAAGATAGTGAGTTGCTAGCTTTAGAGTTTTTCAATGTTTGCGCAAGCCATGCAAGACTCGGAAAGCTCTTTGATAAAAGCCTTAAAACTGTTAGTCATCGGATGGATGTCCAATTACGAATCATTTTATATTTTTTCCCTGAACTTGACGAAATATACTTATCTAAAGTTGATGATCTTGATAAATGGCAAAAGACTATATCTACTTTGGAACAAAAACTTGAAAATCGTCATTATGATTTTACCTACTTGCAAAAGCGGTTTGATTCTTTTGAAACATTTCATCAAGCTGTCAAAGTTCTCAGAAATGCATCATTAGGCATACAAAACTCACGTCGTTGGACAAGTAAATTTCTTTATCCATTTTCTTTCCAAACTTTATTTGTTGACTTGCATAACACTAAACTAAATAACGATCGTAGATTTTTTTCGCGTGGAGGTGAAGTCCTTTACTTAATGATTAGTAGAGGCCAGAATGCTCATATATTTAAAGCTCTTTTAGAAGAAGTTTTTGAACAAAACATTCAAAATCAAAGATGGAACGAACTCATAAATGCTTTTAGAAGTGATTTAGAGGCTGAAAATATGAGTTCCCCTCCATTGGGCTTTTTAAGATTTGAATCACACAAGATATTTGATCAACTTGTAGATGATCTAATTGCCCTTTTTCGGGTCAATATACCAAACAACGACCTCTTTTATCATTTTGCAATAGTATCTTCTTTTTACATGGTACATTTCATTTTAACCGTTGCTTCTCAAATTCATAAAACTAGCCTGATTGAAGGAGATGAAGAGAAGGTTATTTACCCAATAGAAATACTAGCACCTCGAAGTGATCATTCGCGTAGAGCTTCTCGTCAAATATATAAAATCAACGAAGAGCTACCACTCAAAGCATTAGCAAAAACACTTGAAAACTATTGCAAAGGGCTACAAAGCTTAAGTGACAAAGATGCACTTTTGAAACAGCTAGAAGATGAACTCAATTACTCAGATGAGAATGATCAATACGATGACATTATTAATCTCGATCAACTCTGTAAAAATATCTGGACAAGTATCTCTAAAAAAGCCAAGGATGATCTTTTACCAATTCACAGGATCCTTCTCAAAGGCGCTGGACTAGCAAGTGCCAAAAAGACTAATAGCTATCGATATCTTGCAAGCGATGAGTGGTTAAAAACATTTGTATTGATTAATGTTTCTGAGCGTATGCCATTTGATGAGTTTATTAATGTGCTCTACGAAAAATATGGGTTTATTATCTCTAACAAACATTCTGGACTTCTTATCGAAACCTATTCCAACAATGACTTTAAAAAGAATGAATCAAGACTATTTGAACGACTTCGTGCTCTTGGTTTGCTTGAAAGCAAGTCTGATGGTTATGCCTATGTCTTGAATCGCTATGGGAGAAAAGGAAAACTATGAACCACATTGCTAATTACATCGTCAATAAAATTCTCCAAGAAGCACAAAGCTCTGCTACTAACGGTACAAGCGGCAAGTTTATACTTACCAATTATCCACAAGATATTATCAACGCAATCATGCAAAACTTTAGCATGCACCCACATCCAGAAGTATTGCTCATCGTAGATAGTAAAATCATGATCACACCCTCGCCAAGCAATACCATTTCTGCAAGCCATGAGGTGATGGCGCAATATCGTAATGAGAATGTGCAACATAGCGACATCGACCTCGATACAATCTCATATTTGGTATTTATTACGAATGAGACCATTGATACCCTGAACGATATAAACACTTTAACTCCTGACGATATAGCTCGAGACTTCGGATCCATCATTGCAGCAATTGACAATCCTGATTTGGATCGTAAAAGCAAATCCAAACTCCAAAAGGTCTGCAAAGTCTTTTTAAAAGAAGTGGATGAACTCGATGCGTTCCAAATGGAACGCTTTACCCAAACCGCCTTACAACACTTAAACGTTGGCAACCCCATAGAAGATGCCATGGGCCTTGCACTAAACATTTTAAATGCGTTTAGATGCCACAAATTTTTTGAAAGTCTCAAAAAAAATGACTCAATTCAAGAGGTCAAAAAGCTCGCTAAAGCCTTTAAATCCTTGTCTGCAGCATTAGCAAAACGCATTGGCAATAAAACGCTTGATAGTGAAGCATTAGACGAAAAACTAAAAGAAAATAGCGAAGAGTTTTATCAACTAAAGGTGCAAGATTTTGCCAAATTTGAGCTTATCAATGAGTTTATTAATGCAGATTACAAGGAACTTTTACAGCGCAGAAATGAGTTTAGCCAGCTTGACTGGCAAGAAGATTACATTTATCGTCTTTTTGAAAAAACCCGTTCTGACACATCAAAAGCACTCGGTGAGGAAACAGTAGACCTACTTGAATCTTCCGATATTGACCTTCTTGATCACGAGAAAGACAGCTTACTCCAATATGATGAGCTAAAACCCAGTGAGCGCCCTAGCTTGCGCGACACACTTGAACCTATCTACAAAAAGCAAAAAGCGATTATTGAAACCAATAAAACACTGCGCAATAAGTGGGATAAGTTTCTGTATCCCTCGCAAACAAAATCAGAGAATTTTATTCTTGGACTGCTTGATACCATCAAAAAACTCAAAGCAGATGCCGAGAGTATTGATCGTATTGAAGTAACGCTAAAACAGACCCAGACAGCAGCAATTGTCAGAAACTACACCAAATTTGCCATCAATTATCTACACAAGCGCTACGCAGTGCTCAACAGGGTCTCAAAAAACGTCCACTTTGACTTCAAGTTTATCGCGGATATTGATGAAAGATTAAGGAAATCAAAACTATCGGCAGATGATAAGAAATACCGAAAAGGCAGCCTTTCCAAAGCAGCCAATGAGCTCCACTTTATCGTACTTGCCCAAAATGCAGCTGGCGAATCACTAGCAGAACGAAAACTAATATGGAGCTATAACCCAAACACCCTTTTGAATGGCTACAAAGAAGACATAGAAGCTATTCAAGATCATCTGAAAAGCAAAAAGCTTTATTCCAATATTGTTTATCGCACTAGTAGTTCTGAGAAAGGGGAAAAGAAACCACTTTCACTGTTTGACTTTTCTTCACTTGAAAGCCGTGGCAATGTTTCCGGACATCGGCTCTTCTCCAAGAAAAATAATCTCGGGGTTTCTAGCCAAGATATTGTGTTATCTGCTCAAAAGCTACTTGACGATGAGTCGTTTAGTTATTTTCAAACGCTTTTAAGTACATATATGCAAGAGTATGCGTGGTTGCTGCAGGAACTAGATATTCTTTCAAACCTGGATAAATCAGCATTTGATTTTAAGGGCATTGAAAAACTTAGCCAAGCCTACATCGCACTTTGCCAATTCCTCTATGATAACAGCGATTACGATGCGTTTAAATCTGAAGTCATAGAACCATTTTTATCTTTGATAACCATCCGTGTGGGGCAAGAAAATACAATGATTATTCCATCATTTCATCCACTACGCCTCATTTCATATTTTGTAAAACTCAAACATACTTTTGACTTTATTGATAGCTATATCACATCTACAGAGACACCATTGATTAAAGAGGACCTCTTTTTCAACGATCTTGAGCAAAGCTTCACTACCCCTTACTATCCAGAGGTATTCAGGCTCTTTGATGCGGAGGGTAATGAGCGGAGCATACTGCACATCTCAGAAGCGCATGATGATTACACCATACTAGAGCCTGTCGAGAGCTTCTTGGATAGTGGACAAAACACTGACCCATCTTCACAGAGTACTATATTAAGTAAGGTCATCGAGAACTATCTTGAGCTCAATCATCACAAACAAAGCAGTTTAAAGGTTCTTCTACATGCCGTCAATAACTATGACTTCCCTGTGAAGTTTATGCAGAAGTTGATGTCACTAGATTTTACATCTCAAGAAAATAACTTCGAAATTTACCTCAATGATATCGATGCATCGTACATTCGAAAAATGTATCGAGCATTTTTGGTCAACCAAAGCAACCAGGATGCAGAAGAAGCGCTCGAATACAATGAAGTCTCTTTCTTATCCAATATTAGGCTAAATGCTTTTGATCAAAGCTTCAAACAGCTTGATACGGTTAATGACCAACTAAACATCGCATTTTTGAATGACTTTGTGTCGTCTAAAGCAAAAATCGAGTTCAGAAAACAGTTGCTAGAGGAACCTTACCCACTTTTTGACTTTCATCCAACAATGTGGTCAAAAAGAAAGTATATGACGCAGCAAGAGAGCAGCGTCGGTAAATACCTTGTATCACCTGCCAAAAGTGAACTGACTAGTGCATTTTATAATTTGCTCTATCTCACCATGAGTACACATCGTGATGATTACACAGATAAGGTTCCTACCCTCAAAGTAGATAGACAACATAAAAGTCTCCATTCAGACTTAGAAGCGATTCATAAGCGCACAGACTGGGTCGTAAATCTTGATGCCTTGCTCGATAAGAAAATTCTTGAAGAGTTTGGTGCTAATGTCATAAAGTACCGCAAGGCAAGACATATCAATCGCAATCTTGTTATTTCCTCCAAGGCAAACACCATCCTACTTGAAAACCATCTGGTAAAAAAATTCAAAGATTTTCAAGTACGTGAAGATATCGTCAAAACTGCCGTTGAGAGTATCATCAAATCTGCAAATGAACTATCTGGCGATGTTTTACTGAAAGCCATTGGCAAAGGTCGTTTTGCAAATGAAATGCTTGGGCTTGTTCTAACGAAAACCCTTCTTGAAGGGTGTTCATCAAATCAGAATATTTTGATTTTGATTGATGACTATGCCGATTGGTTCTTATCAAGCATTAGCTCCGAAGAAAAGCTCCTAGTTGCTCAGAATAATGTCCTTGCAGACATTCTTGCTATCACCCCAGTATTTGAGGGAGAAAAACTCACTACCATTTATATCGATGTAGTCGAATCCAAGTTTTGCAATGAAAACAATCATGCGCAAATGGCAAAAAAGTCACTCCAGCAAACAAAAGACTCCTATGCTCTTTTCAGCAAAGTATTTGAAGAAAACTCCTATGTCGATAAAGAATACTGGCTTGCAAAAATCTCTGATTTAATTGTTGAAAACCACCATAAAAGTTTTGTTGGCAACTTAACATCAGAAGACATTCGCAATGCAATACGAAGAGACAAATCTATTAAATTTATTGTTCGTGGTATATCTGTTGTATGTGTTTATGATCATGAAGAGAATTGGCAACACGAAACCGGTATAGAGAATGTTACACAATATATAATCGGCTCTAAATCGATTGTAAAAATGATTGAAGAACTCCCACAGTTTGATCCTATGTTGCCTGATTTAAAACTGCCAACCTATGAGCTGCAAATACAACAACTATCTTATAAAGAGAATTCATATGTGGAACCTGTCAAAGAAGAAACGATTGAAGCGAGCACCCCACCAAGTGAAACTAGCTCTACACCTACGAATACTCCAATAGACAGAGTAATAGTGGCTGCAGAGTCTGAAGATGACGCTAGAAACCTTGCTGAAGAAAAAGCAAAAAAAGAAGCTGCTGAACAAGCGGAAGGTGAAACGGTAAGCGCAGCAGTCAAACAGGTAGTAATGCACCATGGCTACCGAGCTAAAATTCTACGTTATCTATTTACGCCAAATGCTATCAGGGTATCACTTGAGCCAGAACTAGGCTGGAATGAAAATATTTTTTATAAAATGAGTAATGATTTTCTTGCTGTCAAAATGCTAAAACTACTTCGTGTCGAAGTTGTGCCGGGTTCATACGATTTGGTTTTTTCACGTAAAGAACGTCAAGTTATATCTTATGAAGACTGCCTAAAAAATAGAGAACTTAGCGATGGTCCTGGCAATACAAAAATTCTGATTGGACGCAACGAAGAAAATAATGAAGTAGTCTACTATAACCTTGATAGCGAAGACCCACATGCACTAATTGGAGGAATGACTAAAAGTGGTAAAAGCGTACTGCTTAATATCTTCATCGTTGATCTAATTCGTACTAATACATCAGATGAACTACGTCTGATTCTTGTTGACCCCAAACAAGTTGAGTTTACTCGATATCGTGGCATCCCATACCTTGATGAAGACGGTATCATCACAAAAAAAGAGCTTGCTATTAAAAAATTACACTCCATTGTCAACGAGATGGAAAGACGTTATTCCCTTTTTGCAGAAACTGGTGTCAATGAAATTAACAAGTACAACAGAAAAGTAGATAAGAAGATACCAAGAATCGTACTTATTTTTGATGAGTTTGCTGACTGGATGCTTGATGATACGTTTAAAAAAGAAGCTAGTAGCGCTGTCCAAAGTCTTTCAGGTAAAGCAAGAGCTGCTGGTATTCACCTGATAGTTAGCACACAACGTCCTGATAACTCTGTTGTTGTACCTATTCTTCGAGCGAACCTAGGCGCAAAATTTGCATTACGAGTGGACAGCGAAAAGAACTCAGTTATTATCCTTGATGAACCAGGAGCAGAAAAGCTACTTGGTTATGGTCACATGATTGCAAAGTTTGCTGGGCAGAAACAGCATATTCAAACAGCATTTATATCTGATGAATTTATAGAAACCGTTCTACAAGGGCTTCATAACTTGTGAAAACAAGTTGGCCCGATTAATTATGACTCTTAACTATATTTTAAGGAAGTGTCTACCTATACCACAATAAATCCATTTTCAATTTTTATCTTTCCATCAAGTTCGGCTTCATACACTTTTTCACCATAAAGAGACACAGCATAATCAAAAGTTGGCTTTGAAGCACAAAAGTCTAAAAATGGGTCATTAAAGGTTTTAGCAATAACTCCAAATTGAGCTGAAAATTCATCAATATCATGGATAATTTTTGCTAATCCTTTTTTGACTAATTCTGTGGTACCTTCACTCTCTCCAATTCTATGTGGCAATGTATATATCTCTTTATTCATTTCCAAAGCATATTCAACACTTCTCATGCTGCCGCTATTCAAATCAGCCTCTGTTACTATCAAGATATTGCCTAATGCTACAACCAACTCATTTCTTACGACAAAACTCCAGTTCGTGGCTTTGAAGCCATTATTAAATTGACTCAATACCAGTCCTTCATTTTCAATAGACTTGATCAATTCCTTATTTATAGTTGGATATCGTATATCCAGTCCATTTGCTGCTACAGCAATCGTATTGGAAGCTCCTGCTCCTAAATGAGCAATAGCATCTACACCCATAGCAGCACCGCTTACAATACAAACACCTACACTTGCAAGTTTTTGGGCCAATAAGTGTGTATAGTGCTTGGTGTATTGAATTGGCCGCCTAGTTCCTATGATAGAAACTTTTGGTTTTTTTAATAAATCCAAGTTCCCTATATATGAAATCTCCTCGGGATACTTTTTCATGGATTCTAATTCTGGGATATATGAATGTAGTTTTTTAATCATTGGTCACATCTTCAATCTTATTTGATTTTTTCTTCATAATTTTTGGATCCAATACTTTTTTCAATACACCTTTACACCACTGCTCAATATTGATATCATCAACCTTTCCTTTTTTATGAGTTTTTCTATTAAAAATCAACTTTTTATTTTTAAAAACATAAAAAAAGAACTCAACATATGTCATATCTTCTTCAATATAATGCTCTATTAGTTCTTTCATTTCATCACTTGTATAAAGACTTTCTGAACCATGATCAATAAAAATCCAAGTTGATGGCCCCCAACTATCATCTTGTTCAATTTCTACAATATAAGCCTGCTTCTTCCCATACAAAAACTCACCAAATAAAAATCTTCTTGACTTGTTTTCATCTCCATATAGGATAGACTTTGATTTTATTGTGTCTCGCTTTGCATTTTGTATCTTTTGAATCTCTCTTGGACCTTCTAATTCTTCTCCATAAACACCAGCAAATGTTAGCAATGCTTCATAAAATTGATAAAAATTTTCTATATTAAATATTTCTTTTTTCTTTTTTGTATTTTCTGGTGCATCACCATATACTATAGGAGCTAAATTATCATCTCCATTTGATGCAGCTTCTTCAAAACTATTACCAACACTTTTATCTATATTTTCATTTATAGGATCTTTTCCACCTCCTAAATATATTGCTTGACCATTAATATCTATTTTTCTATTATCAAAATGGTCCTCATCCTCTGCCAATCCTAGTGTATATTGTAGGTAATCATTAAGAGGTGTTCCCTCATAAATTTTATTATTTCTTTTTGGATTTTTTTTAGGTGGTTTATATAGTGGATTTTCAGGAACAGGCACTATCTCAGGGTCTATAGTTTTAGGGTCCTCTCCTTCTTTATACAGCTTATAATCTATTTCTTGAAATGCAAAACCTATATTGTCACTAGAAATATTCAAAACTAAATATTTAGGCTTCCCTCTCTCATCATCACCAACATAAATATATGTTGCATTAATCTTGAATGCATATTCAACAGGAAACTGTGCTTTAATAGGATAGAATTCATACTTATTGGGCATTAATGCTTTTTGAGTTGCTATATAAAGAAATCTACTTCTTGAAAATTTGTATCCAATAAAGCGACATATTTGTGGTAAATATGTTGTACCTGCCTTTTTCTTTATGTGGATTTCTATGCAGATATTTCCATTACTTTTTTTTACTGGACGAAATGAACCATCATAATATAAATCATCCAAAGAGCCGTTCATCACGGATTGTTTTAATGAAGATGTTAAAAAATAAAACCTATTTGCAATGGTATAACAAGGTACGATGAGTGTACACTCATCTTGAACTTCAATATGAGTGTACTGACGTAAGAAAAACTTTTTTACACCTTCGTAACTAATCAACTCTGCATCATCTTCATTTATAACGCTTGATATTCTTTTAAGGGGAATATTACTATTTGTATTTACTGTAAATTCTCCACTCATCAAACTTTTATTTTTCCCTATACGTTCACCATTTACATAAATATGCCCAGGTTTATATTTATAGCTCATCATCTCAGGAGTAATTAGATGTGTATGAACCTTATTGGATTTAATGTCTCGAAAAATTGCCTTATAGTAATTTGGATGCTCTTTCATGTTGATGTCAGTAACTATAATAAATTCCAATGGCTTATTTCGATATTTGTCAAAAAAAGCTTGAGTTACATTTTTACTATCAGACATTTGCATGCCTTATAGTACCATTAATTATTGTAGGGTACCGTTTATTTTTGTAAATTACAGCCTTGGCAAGTGTATAGGTGAAATTCTGGGTATAGACAGAGGGGCTTCTTGTCCCGACGATAGAGACTTTCGGCCGATGCAGAAGCGCCAGGTCCCCTTTGTAGAAGAGCGGATCAGGGTAC
>Ga0172377_10001407_pt1 | contig 24179 bp, 30 predicted proteins | sample Pumphouse3metaG_FD_119749 | JGI IMG/M metagenome (GOLD analysis project Ga0172377, IMG submission 119749) | Leachate microbial communities from a municipal landfill in Southern Ontario, Canada - Pumphouse #3 metaG | ecosystem: Engineered > Solid waste > Landfill > Unclassified | place: Canada... | reverse complement strand
GTTTTTCGCCGATATGGACATCGGAGAACTGAATGTGTTTACGTTCATTCCGCTCACACTGACACTGCAAAGCGGTCCGGATTTTAAAAAATCTCCGGCAAGGACTGTCGGCAGGTTTACACAGGGCTTTTTGATGGCCGCCCTGAAACAACATACCGGTAAGGATTATCAGGTCGTATCATCTGAATCATTCGGTAAAAACGAGGACATATTCAAGTTCACGTTGGACAACGCCCTTAAGAACAATGGCGACAAGAGCATGAAACCCTCGCGATAATCGTAATTCTGGATAAAAATACTGGTTGGGAAGAGGATGTTCACCACGGCGGATCTCCGTTCTTCCTCACGTATGAATTGTATTCGTTGATCTTACTGTTCACATCGTAGATGTTCCACAGCCATATAACCACTGCAAACACCCAGGGAAACAGGAACAAATAACCCAGACAACTCATGATAACGAATCCTATGAATATCAGGATACCTTTAGTTATAAGACCCGCGTACATATGTCCAGACCCCGGAATAAGGAATGCAAGAACGATCCCTACGCCTGTGCTCTTCTGGGGCGCTATGTACATCGTGTTCAGATTGTTGGCGGACGGAGGGGAATCTGCAATTATGTTATAACCGCAAGAACTGCAGAATGATGCCCCATCGTTCAATTCTTTACCGCACCTAGGACAATACATTTCTCAAACCTCAATCGAACGTAATACTGTATAGCTATAAAACGACTGTAGACCCGTGAATGTACATAGTCGAGTAGGATATCGAGGTTGGAATCCGGTTACGGCTCCTCGTGTCTTAAAATACGTTTGTAGATTACGTATCGCGATGATAGGGCATCTGTCTTAGATAGGCAATATTCGCCATCGCCCAAATGGATATTCGTGTTAAGCAACTAACATGGACTTATTTCCCATGTGACTCTATACCGGATAACATCATATAAATAGTACCAAAATAATGTTCAGGTCCGTAGGATCAATGCTCAACAAGACGATGTTCGTGCATGTAATACGTTCGTTTTCACAATGAATCTCTTTACGAAACGACCCAGTATGTGCTCTTCTTCCACTCACCATTGATTGCTATCTTTCATCCACAGAAAAGGGGTCTCCATGAGAAAAGGATATCTTCTCAAAAGATTTGTCAGATGGGAAAGTCGTTCGATATACACCCTTGGTATCGTTATATTGAGTATGAGCCTCCTGATGATCCCCTGTCTCATACTTGCAGTCCTCAACAAGGAGAACATCTATCCTTTCCTGTGGCCGATCTTGTTCGGTTTTGCAATGTCTGGCTTCTTTATTCTCTTTTTCAAGATACCTTCACATCTTCGTCCGGTAGATGAGCTGCTGATGATGCTTGTTCTCTGGTTCACCATTATCCTGTTCGGTATCGTACCCTATATTGTATCCGGCATGGGTGTCGTTGATGCGATTTTTGAATCAACCAGCGGTTTCACCACCACCGGCGCATCTATAATGTCCGATATCGAATCATGGCCGACGAGTATTCTGCTGTGGAGGTCTCTCACACACTGGATAGGCGGTATCATGATCGTGATAATGTTTATGTTCGTCATGTCCACCGTTGTTCCGGGCAGCCGCTCGATCTTGAAGAACGAGACCTCCGGATCCGGCAATAGCAATCTGTTCATACGTCTTAAGAAAGCCGGAAAACAATTCATCATAACATACGTCGTGCTTACTGGGATATTCGTCATCACGTTCCTGATACTGGGGGTTAATCTCATCGATTCCCTGTCCATATCTTTCGGTACGATCTCTACAGGCGGCTTCATGAATAAGAACGACAGCTTGGCAGGTTTTTCATGGACTGTTAAATTGGCCGCGATCGTTTTCATGATACTCAGTGCTACGAATTTCTATGTCCATTTCAAGGCGATATATCAGAAAAAACCATCCACATATCTGCACAATCAGGAATTCAAGGTCATGATATTTTGGTTTTTACTGGTCTCCACTATAATTTCCTTCGCGATATTCGTCAATGACGAATTGTGGGCATCCAAATTGGAAGTTTTAGAGGACATCGTTTTCACCATTGTATCTTTCGGTACAACTACCGGTTTTTCCACAGTCGATTATTCTTTGCTGTGGCCTTCGGTGACTGTATTCATACTTGCGATTATGATGTTCATAGGCGGATCTGCAGGTTCCACATCCGGAGGAACCAAGATCTCCAGGATGATTATCATCGTTCATGCGATAAAAAATAACCTTCGCGAACTTCTGCATCCAAACGCGATATTTGACGTGAAATACGACAAGGAAAGTGTGGGATATGATGCTGTGTACGCGGCAACTGTGGTTACCTTGCTTTTCGTAATCACCATAGTGATCGGTACATTGGTTTTTGCATTTTCAGGCATCGACGTACCTGGATCGTTCTTCACGACTGTGGCCCTTGTCACTGGAACCGGTCCTTCCATCAATGAATTCGGTCCGTTCGGAAGTTATTGCGGTATGTCGGACTTCGACAAACTGTTCTCCTGTTTCATAATGTGGGTGGGACGTATGGAGATCACCACCGCCCTGGTGATACTGACCCCTGAATTCTGGAGAGAGGTCTTCAGCTACAAGAAGCAATGACCGTGGGATGCATCGTGATTCCGACACTAGTGATATCCTAGAACGTGTTGACGAACTGATATCTATCCACTATGCCGCGTACATCCGACCGGTGTACCAGTTTAACGCCGTCGAATACCTTTGCATCACCGATCCTGAGATCCAGGTCCTCTTTCACGCAGAAGACCTCACCCCCCATATCGATAATGTCCTGTAACGCCTCTCCGTTGGGTGGCATCCCTATCGCCTCCGGATTCTGAAGATCGGTCGCGTTGAGCGTACCATCCTCCATCAGAAGAACGTCCGCATTAGTGATCACACCGCTCACAAGCCCGCCCAAAGCCAATCTGGCTCCCGCGAATGCCTCTTCCGTTCCATACGGCGGCTTCCTTATCAATACGATTATCTTTTGAGCCATTGAATCACCTTGACAGTGTTATGAGACGGTCGCTTTCCGAGACGAAGCGTGAGAAATCGTTCGTTATGCTTCCTATCTTGGATCCTTTGACCTCTTCCCCCCTTTGTATACCGCGTGCTTGGCAACATGTTTCGCACGCCACAGTCTCCACTCCCAAAGAAGCCAATTTCTCGATCTTCTCACCCACGTTGAGGAATCTTTTCGGATTTTGCCCGGCTTTCACAAACGTTACTCCCTCTCCGTAGCAGAATATATTGACCTTGTGCCCCCTTTCCATCGCTGCTTCGGTCAATTTTATCGCCACATTGGGGTCCATATTCATCATCGTGCCCGATCTTACCTGTATAGTCAATGTTCCCATATACTGTCCGCCTCACAATGTGATCGTTTGATCGTATTCCTCCATTACCAGATCTACTGCCCGCAGATAATCTATGACCTGCGTCCCCTCACCGGCCCTGCCTTTGAATCCTCTCGCTTCCAGATCGTCATCGATGACGAAAACGTCATCGAGTATATCCAGAAGTTCCTTTCTTCTTTCGTCGTAGACCGAGAACAGGACCGCGTCTTCGAATAATATCGCCCCCGATCGGTCCCCCCTCAACGTCCCAATCATGTCCAGATCATGATATTCATATGGCGATTTCAACAGGATGAATAGTGTAGAGGTCAAGTTATCATCCAATGAAGTACTGCATATCAGTGTTCGCAGCGATGTTCAGAAAGCCCGCGGCACCGATTATTTTCGCGCCTTCCGTGATGTCTTCTTCTTTGACGCCCATCAATTCCATGGACGTGCTGCATGCGTATATGTTCACACCCTGCTCCTTGGCCATATCCATTTGGTCACCGAATTGAGGAATGCCGACCTTTGACATTTTCTTCTCAAAGGTTCCCGTAAACAAACGGTACATGCCCGGAAGCTTCGGTCTAGCACCTTTCTTTAACAGATTCAGTCCGAAAAATGTGAAGAAGATACTTACTTCCATTCCCATACTGGCCGCTGTGTTTGCTATCATCATTGCCATTACGCCCTTATCAAAAGAGCACTCGGAAACTACTATTGCTACTTTCTTTGTCTCGTCCATCTGTCATCACTCCGTGGAATCCATTCTTGAATGTAAACCAAGATCCATACTTTCTTTCCCGACCTGCAGAGACCGTCTCCTTTCCTTTTTCACTTGAGCTTCTTTATGCGGTATGTGTAATTCTTACCCGACTCTTCCGTCCCGATCAATTGGTTACCGGTCCTTTGACACCAGGCCGGTATATCTTCCTTGGAACCGACATCGTCAGAAACCAGCTCCAGCTCCTGACCTATCTCCATTGCCTTTATCTTCTTTGCCAATTGAACAACGGGCATAGGACACATGAGACCTTTACAATCCAGAACGTCGACCATTTTATAATACCCGTTTTTCTATCTACTCTTGCGGATATAATGATTTCTGACCCATCGACAGAATCCCCTCGAATTTTTTATCGAATTTGATCAAATATTCAGGATAAGCCTCTGCTGCAGGTACAGTTTAAAAAGAGAATAGTGGGCCCAAAGAGATTTGAACTCTTGACCTTCCGGTTATCAGCCGGACGCTCAAGCCAAGCTAAGCTATGGGCCCGTGTGGTTAATCGCCAGGTAAAATAACGTACAATAAAAAGGTTTGGGTAAGGCAAAATATCGACCTTCCCATCAGAATCTCTACCGTCATAGAACAATTAGTTTATTATGATGCCAGACCATTGAGGACGAGATGACACCGAGGGAAAATTTCGTTTCGAGAATACTGATGAGAGGTTCCGAAAGGACACCCGTTTTCCTTAGAGACCTTACCTTAGGACTCGATGTCAACAATACGCCAACGGATGCTGTGTTTGGAAAGGAATATGACTCCAGGGAATCTGCGCGCTGTGTGCTGGCACTTCAGAATACGCTGGGACAGGATGCTGTCGTGGGATGTATCCACACATACAGCCTGGAAGCATTCGGTGGAATCACGAAATATCCATCTGATGGAATACCGTATCTTTCCGGCGCTCCATTCGATGATATCACAAAGATGAATGAACACGATCCTGACGATATCAGAGACAGGTTACTTATCGGAATGAGGGATTCTTATCGTATCGTTCGAAAAAAAGCACCCGATCTCGCCGTAGTGATGAACATCAGCGGCCCCGTCAACACGGCAGGGAATCTCAGAGGCATAGAGACCTTTCTCATGGACACGATGATAAACCCGGATATCGCCTACGCTATCACGGAATTCTCCACACGTGTAATGAAATCAACGATAGAATTCATAGGCCCTGAAAATTGCGACACGGTGTATATCGCCGCAGCTTCCGATAATCCCGATATGCTCGGACCCAAGGACTTCAGGAGATACTCCTTGACACATATGCGTGACATCACCCGATTCGTTCATGGTCTGGAGCTTCCCCTCGTTTTTCATCCACACGGTACATTTTCCACTTCCGATCGTGCAGACCTACTTGCGGACTCGATAGAAACGGGAATAGACGGTTTTCAATTTGCCGAAAACAATGAACCCCTTGGAATACTGAAACAAACGAAAGACAAGTGCTCCATCCTCGGCGGAGTTGATGCATTTACAACCCTTCTCATGGGGCCGGAGAAACGCATAACGAGAGACACCAACATTTTCCTCGATGTTCTTGGAAAAGAGGATTATGTGCTCACATGCTCGTGCTCGCTCAACAGAGGTCTCCCCATAAGGAATGTAAAAACCATGATAGAGGCAGTGATGGATTATGACCGAAGATGAGAAAACAAGGGTCGTCATGATAGCGGGCCTCTCCGGATCTGGAAAGACCAGACTGATACGTTCTCTGCTAGATGGGATCGACACCGGTCGAACAGGGGTTATCGTCAACAACGAAAAATCCGAGAGAGAACTCGATGGCCTCTGTAAAGTGGTGGACAGCTTCCCCATAAGGACACCGTGTGCCCGTCCTCGTCAGTACAGATACAGGATCGAGAAGATGCTTGATGCAAATGACCTCGGATTGATAATGACAGAACCTCCAGGCCTCTGCTCTGAAACATCCGCACCCGTTCTAAATCCAATTGTGATGTTCAAGAAGGATTCTGTTACGGTTGGGCCTTTGATCACAGTCATGGACTACACCACCATACCCGTGAAAGGTATCAATAAGGACCTCACGGACGAGTTTAAGCTTTTCAACCTTATATTCGAGTCGGATTGTATCGTTGTACGGAAAAATGAGCATTTATCTGAAGAACAGAAAAAACGTGTTTCCTCGGAGATCGAGAAAATAAATCCTGATGCTTGCATCGTATTCCATTCAGATGATGAAAAAGGTATGGAATCGATAAATAAGAAGGTCTTTTCTGATGAAATATATTCAAGACCTTTGATCTATTAGACTGTATTTTCTGGCTTCGTCTATCATTATCATGACGTTGTCGATCGGCGTCGCTCTATGAAGTGAGCATGAACTCATAAAGACGTAACTTGTTTCTTTGCATGCATCGATATACCTTCTCGTTTCAGACCTTATCTTCTCCTCCGGTCCTGTAAGAAGCGTTGGCACAACATTTGTTCCCCCCAGAACCGAGCATCTCCTCCCGATGGTATCGCATATCTTCGACGGATCGTTGTCCTCTGCGAACTGAAATCCGTCAATACCTGTCTCGACTGTATGCATAAGCAGATTATCTTCCTTTGTAAATACACCGTGCGGATGGAAAACCACCGGATAGCCCCCCCTGTGGATTCTCGCAACCATATCCCTCAGATTCTCAAGGACAAACCCCGAATAGACATCACATCCGAATAGATCGGGATTGTCTGTTGCCGCAGCAAGCCAGACACAATCCATTGAACCGTCAGAATCCATTCTCTCCAATATGCAGTACGTGTTCTCCAAGGCCTTAGCCGTCACATCCTTGACATAGTCGATGTCCGTTTCCAATGCTATGGCCAGCCTTTCGACTCCCATAAGGACACCGGCCTTCGTCAGCGGACCTGTCACGTTTGCCACCACAGCGACATCAGGCAGCCTGTCTCTGACCATGGAATATGATTCTATTGCCCTGAGACTCATCCCCTTGGGCACTGCATCATAACCCTTCACATCTATGACGTTCTCGAACGGGTGTCTGAAAACGTTGGGTATCCCGTAATCCGTATACTTCATCACACCCCCGAACTGTTCGGTGACGAATGCAGCCGAATGGATGCAACCGACCACGGCATCTTGACCGGTTTTTTTCTGAAAGGCTATGACCGCGTCGGCTGACATTCTGGGATCGTATTCAGGTATGAAAAGATCAGTGGTCTTCACATCTATGATATCCAGACCGATTGTCAGATCCCTCATGAATACGGGCATCCTGTATGACGTATCATTGGTGACTCTGGATGTGAATATCTCCTTTGAAGTCTCCATATGGTGGTTATGGGTGGCATACGTTATCAAATTGCGCACGACAAACAATATAGTACAATCGACGTACCGGACGAACGATGAAGTCCGTATTTCACTGGGTCAGGGTGAAGGTCATCTGCCACGCCACAGAGGACCAGAATCTTCTGTATGAGATCATGACCACCCTTACCGGACTCGAAGACCTTGACGTGGATGCATCCGAAGGACAACACGGCAACCCCATCATAGTGATGGATGCCGAATTGACTCACAATAAGGAAATCGATCATCTTTTTGTCGAATTGGGTGAAGGTATCATAGAACAATTGCTGACCGACCTGAATAACAGGATCGATGAGAATTGCATCTTCTATACCCGTCTGGATAAACAGCGGGCGGTTATGGGAGGCTACTCCATATCACACGGTGGCGATGTGATATCGATAACAGGAAAATTGGTCTCTCATCCAGCAAGAAAAGAGATCGCCATGAAAAATATGGAAACCTTCCTCAGGGAGACTCTACAGAAGATTCAGGCTCCTTCTTCGGAATGACCTGAACCAGTTTGATACGACGGTTCTTTGTGGTCCTGACTATCATTGTGATCTCCCCCTCATTCAGCCTGTCACCTTTTATCGGTACCCTGTTCAGTTTGTACTGGATATAGCCACCTACCGTGTGACCCTCGTATCTGCCGGTGTCGAACTCTATTCCGATCTCCTTCATCATATCGTAGATGTTGGCCTCGCCGAGGGCAAGATAGCTTCCGTCAGGGTCCCTGACCATGGAATACTGCACTTCATCGCTCTCGTCCCATATCTCCCCAACCAATTCTTCGAGGACATCTTCCAGGGATACGATACCCACCGTTCCGCCGTAAGCATCAACGACGATGACCATCTGAACCATGGATTTCTGTATCTCGCTGAGCGCACGTGCCACTGTGGTCGTTTCAGGAATGAACTTCACAGGACGTATTATGTCCTCTATGGATGCGTTGGAACCTTCGAAGTACCTGTTGTAGAAATCCTTGGCGTATATCACGCCGATGACCCTATCGATAGTACCGTCGAATACGGGTATCCTTGAGAAACCCGATGACAGGAAAAGGTGCTTCATATCCTCTATCGAGATGCTCTTATCGACGGCAACGATATCCACCCTTGGAACAAGAATTTCAGAAACTGGCTTATCATCAAATTCGATAGCGGATTTGATGAGTTCGCTTTCAGTTTTTTCCAGGGTCCCCTCGCCTTCGATCTCATCGATCATAACGACCAGCTCTTTTTCGGTCAGCGTAGGGGTCTCGTTTCCTTCCTTTATGGTGTTCCTCCCGAGGAAATTGGAAAATTTCAAGAATATCCATGATACGGGTGCAAGGATGGTCTCCGTGAATGATAGAGCGGACGCAAGAGCCATTGCATATTTTTCCGGATTGCGTTTCGCAATGCTCTTCGGCGTTATCTCACCGAATGTCAATATCACTACCAGCATGAACACTGTTGCCAATGCGACTCCCCACGCCCCAAAATAGAGGGTGAACAACCATGTGCATATCGCTGATGACAGGATGTTTGCAAGATTGTTGCCCACGAGTATCGTTGTCAGTAGCTTGTCATAATTCTCAGCCAGGACCAATGCCTTCTCGGCCCTTCTGCTACCTTCGTTAATAAGATTCTTCAACCTCACCTTGTGAACGCTCGTGAAGGTCGTCTCCGATATCGAAAAGAACGCAGAAAGGCCTATCAGGACAATCAACAGAAAGACGAGAAGAATTGTTTCTACCATCTGGAATGTCCCTGCCATCTGTGATCTTTACTAAACCAAACCAACATATGTTTTCCGTCCGGGCGACGCCATCGTCATCCCGCTTTCGTATATACGTTTCGTATTTAAATCAAATAGGTCGTGCCAGCCAATAAAAAGAAAGAAATCTGGGTAAAAGGTTTTTGGCTGTTTACGACCTCACATCCCCATTTTGCCCTTGACCTCATCCGAGATAAGATAGGTGAAAAGCATGAGATAGAGTAACATGGATGAAACTGCCATAAGCACTCCGACCACGATATGCAGTGCCCCGTCATATCCGAAGGATGCGACTATCCCCAGAAGGTTCAAGACTATGTAGACGAAGAAGATTATTGCAAGAAGTATCCAAATGATTTTATCCGCCCCTGTGGCCTTTCCGTCCTTCATGAGGTATGCGAATATCAATGCAATGATACCGATAATGATGCCCACTGCACCGTATCCTACTCCAATCTCGACCGCCGTGAATATGCCGTAGATTATGTTTCCAAGACCTACAACGGCGACATATGACGTCAGAATCCCGAACTTGGAAGTGACGCCCTCGGAGAACGTAGAACCTATGCTCTTCAGGGTTTCGCCTTTGCTGACACTCACTCCGAGGAGTATTATCAGGAGCGCATAAAGAATCTCTCCGATGCCTGTCCAATATACTTTATCGACAATTCCCATTATGCCAGAGATTGCCATTATGATACCGATCACGGTCGCAACCAGACCGAATGTTTTCGTGTCGTCTAAAAATGACATGGAAAATACATGCTATCTTTAGAATATAAGCCTACCCTATCGCACATCGTGTCACAGACAGATTTGCTAACATACTGGGTGTCATTATCCGGCTCCAGTCTGATTTTCTCGCAATAAGTGTCTTCAAACTTTCGAGGACAAATTTTTTCACACCCTGTTCCCTAAAACCCTGCGGTATTCTCTATTTAAATAATATAACTACGTTGTACGAACACTGGTGAAACCATGGCGGATCAATTCAAATATGAAGTCGTAGAGAAGATTGCAGTCCTCTCCGAATCTTCTAAAGGCTGGACTAAAGAACTCAACCTCATAAGATGGAATGACAGAGACCCGAAATTTGACATCCGTGAATGGTCCCCTGACGGGAGTAAAATGGGAAAGGGAATCACACTTTCCGAGGAGGAGGTCATCGTTCTTAAAAAGGCGCTTATCTCCAGGGACAACATCTAAACCACCATGACCCTTTTTCGTACAGGGTCCCCCTGCTTCCGATACAATGCCGACAGATAGGATGGGTTTTTTGGAGCATTTGTTGGATAGTATCGATTTCGTGATCGCCGGAAAGAAAGGGTCCGTGTCGGAAGACAGATGGCTTTTCGCCAACTATGATCCCTCCTTCTATCCGCTCCTTTCCGTACAGCTCAAGAATACGGATACACGTGTAAGAACGGAGATCGTCCTGCTTCTTGCCGCCCTCAAAGAGAGATTGGCAATTGATGACATCAAAAACATCAGAATGAACGATAATGAAAAAGTATGTTCTGCATGTTTGGCATTTTTTGATGCGATTCATGAGACTGACGTATGCATTCCCGAACTAATAGACGATCTGAAACACAAAAGAGGCGCTGATTTCAAAAAATCAGCCGTACGCATTAAAACAATCGGAAGGAGCCAGGACGTACCCGCTCTAAGAACGATATACGGTCAGACAGATGGAGAGATGCGCGATACCATCAGAGATTCCCTGGAGACCATAATAGACCGCGACCCTGAACTCAAAAAGAATAAAGACCTGCTGCTGTCTCTTCCTGTGTTTCCTAACGAGAGGGCGTTTGATAAATTCGTGGAAACAAGTACCACCTATCTCGATATAAGATACAGAGATTCCGTACATCCGATATCCGAGATATCATTGGAAAAGTACAATAACGTCGTCCACGGCATACAGAAGATACGCGTCAGATTGTTTAACGAACAGGAAAATCTCAAATGGTACTCCCCGGATATGATGGACCGATATTATGAACTGCTTGACCTTGTTATTTGGGCCGCAGATGACATAAAACAGAAAAGAGTGATATCCAGATCAAACATCCCTCGGGTGCATGACTGTAAAAGATGCGGTAACAGGATGTCCTTATCACATGACACTTGGATATGTTCCGAGTGTGGTTTCAAAGAATAAAATTCTTCCAATGCATGCGGCAGCGTTGTTTCTCACAAAGCTTTATAAGGAACGTGAAGGATAGGCGTTATAAGGCATTCGTTGATATTGCGTCCTGGTCCGTGTCGTTAAGGTAGGTAAGGGAAGAGTATTGGGAATACCCAAAATAAAACAGAGGAAATAAAATGGCCTACGGAGACAGGAATTTTAGAGATAGAGACCAACCCCCAAGGGAATTCCACAAGGCAGTCTGCTCAGACTGCGGAGAGGAATGCGAGGTCCCGTTCAAACCCACGCAGGGAAAGCCCGTTTACTGCAGGGAATGTTTCAAGAAACATGCCCCTCCACGAGACGACACAAGGCGCAGCAGATACTGATTCTGTTACACCCTGACATACGCAAGTATCAAACCTCTTATCCAAACTTCATTTCTGCGTTCAATTCTAATACTATCTGGTGAATCCCGTGTCATGCACAAGGACGATTGGGATCACAGTCAGTTCAAGAATCCACAGGGAGAAGAGGGACGTACGCTTCTGAAGGACATGAATGACCATCACAGGGCACTCACTGAATGGGCCCTTTCCAATCTTCCTGACGTTTGCTACTCGAACATTCTTGATATCGGATGCGGCGGCGGTATGCTTATCTCCCTTCTCGCTGAACGTTTTCCGAATGCTTCGATCCACGGAATAGACATCTCGGATGAATCCGTAAGGCTGACAAAGGAGACAAATAACGATCTCGTGAAGAAAGGAAAATGCACCGTGACCAAGAATTCTGTGTCCGATCTTCCCTTCGAAAATGACTCTTTCGACCTCGTAACGGCATTTGAGACATATTTCTTCTGGCCCGACATATTTGCGGATATAAAAGAGGCTACAAGAGTTGTATCTCCAGGAGGATATGTCCTCATAGTATCAGAAGCATATCCGCATCCGGATTTTGATGAACAAAACGCCAAGTATACAAAATTATACGGTCTGAAACTTCTGAAGAATGAAGAATTGAAGGAACTTATCGGAAAATGCGGTTTTGACGTCAAGGTAATCGAAATAGAGGAAAGGAACTGGGTCGCCTTCATCGGTAAACGCGTCTGATATCACTTTTTCTTTGATGACCTGACCTCATCTATGTTTGCGTGCAGTCTCATTCCGAGAAGACCTATGACGATAGCCGAAACGCCTAAACACATCATTAGAGCGCCCATGAGTCCATGACCTGCTTCCAACACGACAGGACCCGATATGAGAACCATGACCCCGATGAGGAGCATGACCGCCATGTGATTCTTGTCATACCACATGCGCGGACGATGGGCATCCTCGTATTTAGAATAAGGGAAAATGTTTGGTAGGAGTGCTTATGCGATCTTTTTTCCCGCATTAGGTCCTGCACTCTCATCGAACACTGCCGTTGCGTCGAATGTCCAAAGTGCATTAGCGTGAAGATGCATCGGTTCCATCTTGTCATTAAGCGCTGTAAGCGCAGGACCGTCGATCATACGCTCGCCGACAGTGGCTACGACCTCGAACGCCTCTTTCCCGGATGTCACAAGTATTGCAACACGCTTGTTCTCAGACATATTCTTCGCTGAGACTCTCATCATTACCTCGCCCACCGCGACGGTGCTCTCATCAAACATGAAGAAACTTCCGCACACGATCGCGTGCGGCTGACCTGCCGCGTCTGCCGTCACAAGAATCTTGACAGACTCTGGACGATTCATCAAATCCACTACTTTTGCTGGAATTGCTACCATATTTTCACCTGGGCATGAATCGCATTGTCTGCTATTTAAGATTCGTAGTAACAACGCGGTGACTGACCAAAGGTACCATCCAGCCGAATCCTACAATCCTGAAAATCAAATCTTCTTCGGCTTACGAACGTTGTATATCAGAAGAGCGACGAGATAAACAGCGCCGGCGATGACCAAGTAAATGAAGTCCTGTGGGTCGAATACCATGTTATCCCACCTCCAAACCACTAGATGCTATTTATTGATTTCTGATTGGACCTGCCGGAACCAGACCGTCTAATCCTTGCATTTGGTAAGATGCTGAACCACCATCGTCACTTTTCCGTTACGATAAAGCGGAAGGGATCTGCACATGTACATCTCCCCCGTCCTCGGGATGATACGTACTACGCTCTCGCCGACATCGCCATGCATCGTGGAGACGTTGCAATCCCTGCAAACAGTGTTTTTTCCGAATAAAGTATAACACCTCTTACCGAGTACATCTTCCAACTGGACCCCAAATTCTTTCAAACCAGCTCTGTTCATCCATACTAGTGTGTATTCGGAATCGTGGATGAGTATGATGTCGTCTATCTCATCAAGCACCATGTTAAGAAGCGTCTCTGTGTAATCGTCCTTGTCCAACATAATCACCCTGCGATACGAATCGTCATATCACTATTAAATCCAACGTTCGAACAACGTACCTATTAACTTCGGAAAGACAACTTGTTACGAATACAATATTACGAATATCGTAATATTACCGCAATTATTATTTGAATACCTCTACGTTGTGTATATATTTTCGAAACAAAGGACAAACAACATTTTATAGAGCAAAGATATAACCCGCGTTGCATGATCTATGATCTCATAATTGTCGGTGCTGGTCCTGCTGGATTGACCGCGGGCATCTATGCCAGGTCGAAGATGATGAATACATTGATTCTCGATGCTGCCAAGGTGGGCGGACAGCTGACAAGCCTTTACCCAGAGAAGGGCATCCATAATTTCCCTGGATTCGAAAGGATACAGGCAAGAAAACTTGCTGACAAACTATACACGCAGGCGGAGTCGCTTGAGTGTGAGATAAAGGAAGATGAAAGGGTAATCGAGATAAAAAACGGTAAAGAAGAGATCATAGTGATCACAACCAAGGACGAGTATCATACGATGTCGGTTGTTATCGCGATAGGCATGGGTCTCTTCAAACCCAAGAAAATGGGATGCGAGGGAGAGGATAAATTTGAAGGAAAGGGCCTCACCTATATTCTGCCTGTCAAAGAAGATCTTGTCGGCAGAACGGTGACCATGTTCGGAGGCGGAAACAGCGCCATAGAGATGGCTTTGATTTCCGGTACCGTTACGAAGACGACCCTTGTTCACAGAAGAGCTGACTTTAGAGCGGATGAGAGCAACGTCTGTGAGCTTCTTGACAGCCGCGTAAAGACCATAATGGGTGCTGAGCTGAAATCTGTGAACGGTGACGAATACGTTGAATCGGTCACACTTAAGACCAAGGATAGGACGTTCGACATGGAAACAGACCTTGTGGTCATCAATATCGGAATATCCTCCGATCTGGAAGACCTGAACGTCTGGAATCTGGATCTGACCGATAACGGTTTGATAAAGGTAGATTTTGACATGAGCACATCGAGACATGGTATTTTTGCGTGCGGCGATATCGTGGATTATCCTGGAAAGTACAAACAGATCATCACAGGGTGCGGAGAGGCCTGCACGGCAGTGCTGAGCGCGTATAAGTTCGTCAAGAAACCGTATTGGGCCTGAGAAATCTCGGACTGTTTGCCAAAAAAAGCAGTATTTTTAAAAGGTTTCGGCCTTTCGAAAGACCTGTTCACTCTTCGATTGCGCTTGAGGGGCATTCGTCGACGCAGGCTCCGCAGTCTACACATTTTGACGAATCGATGACAGCAAAATCATCGACCGTAATGGCGTCCTGGGGACAAACGTCCGCGCATGCTCCGCATGCTACACAATCATCTACTTTGATTGTAGGCATTTTCTGAACCTCGAGCCACGTAGGGAAAAATCCTATTTTAAGTTTGTCCGTGAGACTTGGGATGAAAAATAAACACCGTTTTAAACAGTGTTTATCATGACACTCAACTTGTCTATTCGGTTATCGCACCGGACGGACATTCGTCGATACAGGCTCCGCAGTCTACACATTTGGATGCATCTATAACGGCTATATCCTTGATAGTTATGGCATTCTGAGGACAAACATTTGCGCATGCTCCGCACGCTACACAGTCATCTGCATTCACTGTTGGCATGGTACAACCGCCCCTGTCACTGTGTAGGAACGTATTTTAATTTTGCCCAGAAAGCACGTAATAAAAAAATGGTACTGCAAAGGCAGTATTGGTTCCGATAAAGATTTTCATTCGTCGGTTATTGCACTTGACGGGCATTCGTCGACGCAGGCTCCGCAGTCTACACATTTGGATGCATCTATAACAGCGAAATCATCTACCGTAATCGCATCCTGTGGGCATGCATCCGCACAGGCTCCGCACGCAGTGCATATTTCTGTATTAACTATCGGCATTTTCTACCTCGGAGGGAAAAAGAACATTTTTCCTATAAAGACATTTGTCAGCACATATCTCAGCCTTTTTATCGCATAAGCACTTTCTGATATCGTGGTTCTAATTTCAGGTCGTATTTGGGATACAGATCGATTCGTCGATGGACATATCGTAGTAGAGGACAACATAATATCTGAAATCGAGGAGGACGAAAGGTCGACATACAAAAACCTCATAATCCCTGGTATCGTCGACGGTCACACCCATATCGCGGATGCAGGTCTTGTTCTCGAAAAAAAGTACGGCCTAGAAGAATTGGTCGCACCCCCACACGGCCTCAAACACAAATATCTGAATGAGACCTCTCCGGAAACTCTTCTTTCAACGATGCGATCCTATTCCGATTCGCTTATCGCCAGCGGTGTCTCTGGATTCATAGACTTCAGAGAAAACGGTGCGGATGGATGCAGACTCCTAAGAAAAGCGTCCAGAAACGCCGTTATCCTCGGAAGACCGGTATCCCCTGAATTCGATCCCAACGAAATCGATGAAATACTCACCGTAGCTGATGGTATCGGGATATCCAGCATCTCCGACATGGAGGACAGCTACGTCGAAGCCGTTGCAGACCTTGTTCACAGAAGGAAGAAAATTCTTGCCTTGCACACAAGCGAACGCGTCCGTGAAGATCTTGAAACGGTATTGTCGCTCAGACCTTCATTCATAGTCCATATGACACAGGCAACAGACGATGACATGCGAAAATGTGCAGATAACGATATTCCTATCGTTGTATGTGCCAGATCAAATCTGTATTTCGGGTTTGTTCCTCCCCTGAAAAGAATGTATGATTCTGGTGCGAGGATCGCTGTCGGTACCGATAATGCCATGATCTCCTCAGCGGATATACTCGATGAATTCAGGACATTCCGTGAAATCCTGATACGCCAGGGCGGAAATGCCTCCTTTGCGCTCAAATCGCTGTTGAACGAAGGAAGGAAGCTATTATATCGGGATTCGGTCATTGGGATACGGACCGGAGAAAAGGCTGATTTGACAGTAATTCCGGACTTGGACGACTTACCGGCCCCGAATGGTGTCAAAAGGGTTCGTTACGGTCCTAACTAACATGGAGGGAATAAACGATGGTTTTCGAAAAAATCCTTGTACCCACTGACGGCAGCGAGTTCACCAAGGTCGCGATAGAAAAAGCAATGGAACTCGCCAAGTGTACCGGCGGACGTATCACTGCGTTGTATGTGGAAGACCAGACCATTTTCGTCAACATGCCTTTGGACTCCGCCATCATGAATGTCTATTCGGTTCTCAGAAAAGAGGGCCAGGCCGCGGTCGATTATGTCTTTGACCTGGGTGCCAAATACGGAATCCAGGTGGAGAAGAAGATTGTGGAAGGTTCACCTGTAAAGGTGATCATCGAAGATTCCGCCGACTACGATGTAATCGTAATGGGAACGCTGGGAAGAACCGGAATGTCAAAACTTATGATGGGCAGCGTCGCAGAAAGGGTCGTAAGATACTCGAAATGTCCTGTGATGGTCGTCAGGTCACCTGAGGTTGAAAACAAATGAAAACAGTAGCAGAAGTAATGGTCAGCATGCCGATCGTCGTCGAAGTACCAGGTAGCCGCAGCGATGCGATAAACATCATGGTAAGACACAAACTCACCGGACTCCCGGTGGTGCGTGCATCGGACGGGCAATTGGTGGGTATAGTTTCAAGAAGAGATGTCTTCACAAAATTCGATGAGGCCCAATTGTCGCTGATAATGAAAAAAGATGTGATCAGGATCTCACCGGACACCACCATAATAGAAGCCGCGAAGATATTCATCGAGAAGAGGATCCACAGGATCCCCGTAGTCGAAGACGGCAGACTTGTCGGAATTATAACACCCACAGACCTTTTGGACGATGTGAAGAACATGAAGACCACCATGACCGCGGAAGATGTTATCCGGGTAAGATGCGTCACTTCATACGAAGGGGAACCCCTGTCATACACCATCGCTGCCATGAGGGTCAGCGGCGCCTCTGCATTACCCGTCCTTGATGCAAAGGGAAAACTTGTCGGCATACTCACCGACCGTGACCTGTTCCTAGATCAGACAAAGGACCTCCAGGCGATGAAAGCATTGGGCATCGAGGATGCGTGTGAATCCCTTGCGGGATTCAGGAACGTACTGCCTTTGTTCTATGTCGCCACGGAAAAGGACATTCCTGAGGAACTTATCGTATCGAATTTTATGATCAAGGATCCTGTAACGGTCTACAAGAAAACTTCACTGTCGGAGGTTGCCAGAATCATGAAACAGAATGATTTTGGTCAGATTCCGGTTCATGGGAATAGAGACGAACTCGTTGGTATGATATACGATGTCGATGTTCTCTGCGCTCTTGTAGGTAATGCAAATGAAAACTGATTCCGCAGATCTGTTGGCACTCTGTAAGCGCAGAGGATTCATCTGGCCGTCCTTTGAATTGTACGGAGGTGTGGCCGGGATGTTCGACTACGGCCCCCTTGGATGTGCCTTGAAGAACAACATCGTAGAGGTTTGGAGATCCATATACAAAGGAAGGGAGGGTTTTGTCGAAATCGACTCTGAGACCGTCAATCCCAGAGAGGTCTTCAAAGCCTCCGGCCATGTCGACGAATTCTCGGATCTGATAACATACTGCCAGAAATGCCAATCCCCCTTTAGGGCGGACCATCTTGTGAAGGACTTCTTTGACAATCCCGATGTTCTTTCACCGAAGGAACTAGAGGACGCGTTCTCAAAATACGGGATAAAATGTCCGGAATGCGGCGGTGACCTAGGCAATGTAGAAGAATTCAATCTCATGTTCAAGACCAACATTGGTCCGGGTTCCAATCGTGTCGGTTACCTCAGACCGGAAACCGCTCAGGGGATCTTCATCAATTACCCCAACCTGTACAGATACAACAGGGAGAAGCTTCCGTTGGGGGTGATCCAGACTGGAAGAGGTTATCGCAATGAGATCGCTCCGCGCCAAGGGATGATAAGGATGAGGGAATTCAACATGATGGAGGTCGAGCTCTTCGTAGATCCTGAGGATAAGGATTGGATCAGATTCCCCGACATCGAAAAGGAAAGCATCACGCTTCTTCCCAACACCTGCAAGGAGGTCACCGTTACCGTCGGCGAAGCCGTGGAAAGAGGCATAATAGCCAACAAGGTGCTCGCCTATTTCGTATACACCACGAAACAGCTTCTCACGAAACTTGGCATAGATCCCGCAAGACTGAGGTTCAGACAACACATGAAGGACGAGATGGCACATTATGCGACCGATTGTTGGGATGCGGAGATACTCTTGTCCTATGGATGGACCGAGGTCACAGGTATCGCCGACAGAGGCTGCTGGGACCTTTCAAGACACGCAGAATTCTCCGGACAGGATCTCACGCATTTCAAAAAATTCGATGAGCCCAGAGAGATGGAGGTCGATAAGATCAAGGCGAAGCATAGAGCCTTGGGCCCCGCTTTCAAAGGTCAAGCCAAGGAGATCGCCAACGTCATGGAAACCATGACACCCTCGGACGTGAAGGACGGAAAACTGACAGTCATCGTGAACGGAAAGGAGATCGTCCTAACGGACGAGTTCTTCGAGGTCGTACGCGTGAAGGAGAAGGTGGCGGGTGAACGCGTGATACCGCACGTCATAGAACCCTCTCACGGACTGGACAGGATATTCTATTCCATCCTCGAACATGCATATGATTACAACGAGAAGGAGCAGTATACCGTTCTACACCTTAGACCTGAGGTAGCGCCCATAAAGGTCGGTGTGTTCCCGCTCATGGAAAAGGATAATCTCGACGAGGTCGCACACAATCTGTACGAGAGCATACATTCCTCTGGCATAGAGTCCTATTACGACGGATCCGGAACGATCGGCAAGAGGTATGCCCGCATGGATGAGGTCGGTACCCCGTGGTGCATAACCGTCGACTATGAATCGATAGAGGACGGTCCCAGTAAGGGAACCGTCACGATCAGGGACAGAGACTCGACCGAACAGAAGCGCATAACGATTGAGAGTGCGAGAAGGATCGTCGGCGAGCTTATCACTGGCAAGGATTTCAAAACCCTCTGACGACCTCGATATATAATGATTTCCGACCAACGGGGGGCAGATCGCCCCCCGATCGTATCCCTTTACGAATCCCGTATTGGATTTTTTTAACACTGGGTCTGATATTTTGATTTCTAGAGAATCATTATAAACATTCTACGCAGATAATGAGACGAGGTGTAAAAAGTGGGAGTTAAAGACCTACAGGATCTAAAAAAGATCTCCATGATCCGTTCTCAGATCAACGGTATGAAGATTGAAGAGATTATGAGCACCGATTATCCAACGGTGGGACCGGATGAGCGCTTGTCGAACGCTCTTTTTCTCATGAAAAAAACCGGATATCAGGATGTTCCCGTTATCGAGGATGGAGAATACATTGGAACGATAAGTTACGGTGCGATCCTGAAGAAGAAGAACATTTCTTTAGACTCAAAGATAAAAAACAACATAACCGCCCCACCTGTGATCATGCTGAATGAAGATATCACGGAAGCTGCGGAGATAATGGTCACTAACAACAGCAGACAGCTCATGGTTGTCAATCCCAGCAAAAAGAAGATAATAGGTGTTGTATCGAGAAGGGCAATGATCGGCCTGGTGGTCGGTATCAAGGCATTCAAGGAGATCAAGGTCTGGGAGATCATGAGCAATCCCGTGGATGGCGTTCTAAGCCGCAACATACTGAGTGACGCGATGGATATCATGATAGGTCTTGACGTCAGGACCGTTCCGGTGGTCAACGATGCACGTAGAGTGATCGGTGTAATCGGAATGAATGAGATCATCGAGAACAATTGGAAAGACGATACGAAGATGGTGAGCGATCTGGACAAGAATAAGACCCAGATCACAGTTGAATCTGTCTGTACATCGGTTGCATACACCGTGAACTGGGACGACGACCTAGGAACGGCGATCGACATGATGCTCGAACACAGGATATCCACCCTCCCCGTGGTGGAGAATGATGAGCTGGTCGGGATCATCACCCAGTACGACATAATAGAACTCATATCGGCCTGCAGGGAAAGGGACCTTCTCTTCGTGCAGATCAGCGGACTGGACGATATGGACAAGGTCTATGCCGATGCAATATACGACAGCATAAAGAGGGAGATGGACAGGATCGGGAGGATCGTGAAACCCCAGTCCTTCACAATGCACGTATCGAAATACAAGGAGAAGGGAGAAAAGAACAAATACAGCATAAGTGCCAGATTGATAGTCAATGGTACTGCTATAAGCGCAAGGGAAGTGGGATGGGACCTTGCGAAGACCGCAGACAATCTCATGAAGAAGATATCCACCTCGGTCATCGATGCGAAGGATACAAAGGATTCCTTCCGCAGAAGAAAGCGCTGAACCCTCCAGTGTGCAACGTCTTCACTAAAAACCTTTTTTAATCCCCTTTTACTCTCCCTAACCTGATCATGTCGCAATACGATTCAGCTTCTATCGAAAAACGCTGGCAGGAAATGTGGAAAAGAGAGGGGATATGTCATTTCGATCCGCAATCCGACAAACCCATCTACAGCATCGATAATCCGCCCAGATACACATCCGGATCTTTGCATCTGGGACATGCGACCGGATACTCGCTCATCGATTTCGCTGCGCGCTACAGGAGAATGAAGGGGTACAATGTTTTCTTTCCCCTCTGTTTCGACGTCAACGGAACACCCATCGAGGTAAAGGTGGAGAAGAAACATCACATCACGAAACTGGATCTTCCGAGATCGGAGTACCGAAAACTCTGCTCGGAATATGCGAACGGATTCATAGAGGAGATGACACATCATTTTGAGATCCTCGGAGAAAGCATGGATCCGAGCATCTACTATCAGACGGATGCCCCGTACTACAGACGCATCACTCAGCTCTCCTTCGTTAAGTTGTTCAACAGAGGACTCGTCTACAAGGCGAATTTTCCAGTGAACTGGTGTCCAAGATGCATGACCGCATTGGCTGATGCCGAGGTCGAACATCAGGATAACGTGAATAAGCTCAATTACATAAAATTCCAGATAGAAGGAGAAGATGATTACGTCCTCGTGGCTACGACGAGACCAGAACTCCTTTGCACGTGCAAGGTCGTTGCGGTCCATCCTGACGACAAGGAAAAGCAACGTCTAGTCGGCAAGAACCTCATAACACCGCTGTACGGCAGAAGGGTCAAAGTGATCTCCGACTCGAAGGTCGACCCCAAGTACGGTACGGGGAACGTCATGATCTGTACCATCGGAGACAAAGATGATCTCGAATGGGTGATGAAATACCACCTGGAACTGGAAAAGGGAATAGATGAATTCGGCAATATGACGGAACTCTCCGGCAAATACACCGGGATGCCTGTCAAAGAGGCACGTGAGGCTGTAATCAAAGACCTGATGGACCAGGGGATCCTTGTGAAACAAGAGGACAACCCACAAAGCGTTTCGGTCTGTTGGAGATGCCAGACTCCAGTCGAATTCCTTCAGGTCCCCCAGTGGTTCCTTAAAACGCTCGATTTCAAAGAGGACGTATTGAAGAGAGCGGAAGAAATCAACTGGTATCCTGAGTTCATGAAAATAAGACTGCAGGATTGGGTCAACTCGCTCGAGTGGGATTGGGTGCTGAGCAGACAGCGCATATTCGCCACGCCTGTTCCCATATGGGAATGCAAAAAATGCGGACATGCCGTGTGTGCAACGGAAAACATGTGTTACTGTGACCCGACCGAAGACAAACCGCCTGTGGATAAATGCCCTGAATGCGGAAGCACCGAATTCGAAGGATGCACGGATGTTTTCGACACTTGGATGGACTCCTCGGGTTCGGCCCTCTACAACACGTATTGGGGAAGGAACGAAGAGCTTCACAAGAGGATGTTCCCGATGTCCATGAGACCCCAGTCGCATGACATCATAAGGACCTGGGCATTCTACTCCATACTCAGAAGCGAACAGATCGAGAACTCCATACCTTGGAAGGACATAATGATCCACGGGTTCATCATGGCCCCCGACGGAACACCTATGCATTCATCCGTCGGAAATGTCATAGATCCGATTCCCATACTTACCGAATACGGTGCCGATGCACTCAGGTATTATGCGAGCACATGCTCGCTTGGAATAGATCATCCGTTCAGGGAAAAGGACGTGATACGCGGAAGGAAACTCTGCAACAAGATCTTCAATCTCGGACAATTCGTGGGCCGTTTCTTCGATGCCAAACCCGAAGAATGCAAAGACCTGCGTATATCCGACAGATGGATAATCAGCAGGTATTCGCGGGTGGTCGAGAATGTAACGGCTTATCTTGAAACGTACACCTTCGACAAGGCGATGAGGGATATCGAAAATTTCATATGGCATGAGTTCGCCGATCACTATGTGGAAATGGTGAAATCCAGAAAGGATGACGCTGCAAGATATACGTTATACAATGTGTTCCTCGGCGCGATCAAAATGATCGCCCCCTTCATGCCACATATAGCCGAGGACGTATATCAGGAGCACTTTTCCAAGTACGAGAACATTAAGAGCGTCCATATCACGGATTGGCCCCAGCCGATATTCATCGATGAAAAGGCGGAACAGGTCGGCGACGTTCTGAAAGATGTCATCGCAGCGATACGCGGATGGAAATCCGAAAAGAAGATACCTTTGAATGCGGAGCTGCAATTGGTAGAGATCATAGGGAAAGAATCGTCCATACTCGGATGTGCCAGACTTGACATAATAGAAACGGTCAAGGCCAAGAACCTTGAAATCGTCCAAAAAGCGGATCTGACCGAAGAGATTATCAATATCAGGCCGATCCATGCAAAACTCGGACCTGCCTTCAAATCCGATGCTAAACAGATCGTGTCCGCCGTCTCAAAGATGGCTCCTGCAGATGTTGCCAAGGCCTTGACCGATGGCAACCTGAAGATCTCCGTAAACGGCAATACCGTTGCCATTGGCCCGGAATTCTTCGAGCCTGAAAAACGTCTCATGTTGGACGGAAAAGCAGTCGACACCTTGCAGGTGGGAGATATGCTCATCGCCATCGAACAACATGTCTGACATCGGTACCGGATATCGATTTACAAACCTTTTCCGTAGATCATTTATGACAATGCATCACTGACAGAACACCTGTTGATGTCGGTCAAAACAGGAACGGCAAGGAAGGAAGCGACATAGAGCCGCCATACGTTTATTGAACTACCCTGACCGAAATGGACTTTCCCTTGTGTTTGCACCTAGGAAGGTCCATCGTCATCCTACTGGCATAATCCCTGTGAACCTCGACGACGGACGACCCGGAACCGACTTGGATCCTCCCGATCGCCGCATCACGTATCCTGGCATTACGAATTATGAATTCCGCCAGAGATACCCTTCCGTATC
>Ga0172377_10001406_pt1 | contig 24200 bp, 25 predicted proteins | sample Pumphouse3metaG_FD_119749 | JGI IMG/M metagenome (GOLD analysis project Ga0172377, IMG submission 119749) | Leachate microbial communities from a municipal landfill in Southern Ontario, Canada - Pumphouse #3 metaG | ecosystem: Engineered > Solid waste > Landfill > Unclassified | place: Canada... | reverse complement strand
ACTACATGATTTTTACATATTATCCACACACATCAATCAATCTTTTGTAATAATATAATGAATGTCAGATATGAGATATGTTTTTCCTTTCGTTAAGTTTTATATCTGTTTGAAAGATTTCTAGTTTCAATTGATGTGAGGTATTTTTTTTCATTTTTCCTCATATGCAATGAAGCTACAGTCTTTCAAAGTATACATCAATATTCTGGATAATAGTGGAGGCACAGCAAAGAGGCAAATAAAGTAACAATATTTTTTTTAATCATAATTTTTTGACTCCCTAATTCCGGGGAGTCTTCTTTTTGGTAATTTAGTTATATTTATCTTGCATATTGCTTATCTCTATTCTACTATTTATCCATGAAAGAAGTAGAATATCAAATCAAAATAAACAGCCTCATAAATATGTTGCCACCAGAGAAACTCAGAGAGAAATTATTATCAATTGCTTACAATGTACCATCAAATAGATGGGAAGAATTTATAAGTTATTTTGATAATGATGAAGTGGAGGAGGGAATAGAAAATCCAGATGTGGATGTCATAAAAGATGGATTTGATAGAGCTCTTCTGTTCTTAGATGAAGTTAAAGAAGAGGAGATATACTTAAACAGAGTTTATGAGAGAACATCTGATTTAGTAGATGATTCCCATCTTGAAGATCCTTACAGAATAGAAGAGCAGATGCATGCCATCTTTCTTCTTGGAGATAGGCTTCTTGATGAGAAAAAATACAGCAAAGCTCTAGCTATCTATTCAAAGCTGAAAGACCTATACATTCCAATTGATGATGCTGAATATGAGATGCTATCATATTCACTTGAGGAATATTATGCAGATAGCAATAAATATGATGAGGACATATCACAAGTTGGATCGAGAGCCCTTTATTGCATATATTGCATGCCAGGAAACATGGAGATAAAAGTTAAGAAGTTCAACGATTATCTGAACTCTCCATTATGCAGATCTGTCACTGCAGAGAACTTCCTGAAAGAGAACGGTGAAAATTATCAAGAACTTGAAGAGTTCTTGCTGACTCTGCTTCCTGTTCTTTTTAGAACACCTGGAATCAAGAGCATCGAATGGATTGCATCTATAGCACCAATAAAAATATTGAGTGAGCATGTTGAAAAATATCATGAAATACACCCAAGAATTTTCAGAATACTAATGCAGAAATGCATTGAAAATAAGCAATACAAAGAGGCTTTCAGCGTTGGTAATAAGGCACTGGATATGATCGATATTACCTTGATTGAGAGATCAAAGACTGCAAACCTCCTTCTCTCTGTCTCATTGTACCTTCGTGGTATGATAGATGAGGATGATGTTGAATCCTACTACTATTCAGCTTCTTCCTTCAATTTGGAGAAAAATGAGGTTCTATATCTTTATGAGAGATTTGCATCAAGAAGTACAATGAACAACTTTCTCTCTCTGTATAGAAACATAAGTGAGAATGTGCTGCTTAAGAATCGACTGTATGATTTCTTAAAAGATGACAACAATGTTTTGGTAAATGAAGAGGAAGATGCAGAGTTCATCACAAATGTTATAAATCGTGATGTCATCTTTCTTGGAGAATTTATATTGAATCCAAGTCTTAAAACTCTCAGCATCATGAAAACAAGATACAGCTCATATGATAGAGAGTACAAGAACAACATGATAAACATCTTTCTATTGTTCTTGGCACAGAGAGAGAGGGAAATTCCTTATCTGACATCAATAGCACCAGAGCAGAATGAAATAGGTTACACTCCAAAATTGTATGTAAACTTTGATTTTAAGTTCACTACAGATATCACAGAGGGAATTCTTGATTGGATAAGTGATACTTTATTCAGGTCTACAGAAGCAGTATTGGAGAGCAAGGAAGAGAGGTACTACACAAGAGTTGCCAAAATAATAAATGCTCTAAATGATCTTCTCATTGCGAATGATGTGGAATATATGGATTTAAATGCAGTTGATTACTACAACAAAGAATACTCCAACTTCCATAAATTCAGAAAGGCTCTGAACTCTGTAAAGGAAGAGAGCTAGAAATAATTAAGCGCTGTAGCATTACAGCGCTTAATATAATAGATTTTTACAGTAACTTATCAGAAGTTTCCCATTTCATTTTGGCAATGCTTGAGATTGTTTTGTTTCCTTCTGTATCCTCTTTTTCAATATCGAATTTAAAAACAGATGAATCAAAACTTCCAGTTTTGCTGTAATTTCTCACATTGTTTTTATCACTGGTGTAGGTCTGCTGCATCCAGGAGGTATCGATGAACTGAACCTTGTGTGTATTTCTGTACTCATCATCCATCAAACTCATCATCCATCTGACATAGGAGATGTTGTTTGTATGCATATTAACATCAATATCATCATAAATTGAACTTACAGTTCTATTGGTTATCAACTTATCATCTTCATCAATGCTTATTTTTGCTGGATAATCAGGAGCCTTTGAATCCTCTTCATTGCTTGGATATCCATAGAGATCAAGATATGGTTTTGGAGGTATTGGTCTGAAATTTCTCTTTCTATTCAACATTGCCCAGAATGATGTTGATTCAAATAATTTGTTGCCATCATCATCGTAGCCAACGATTGTTCTTGGAAAGAATAATTTGTACTTGTGGTGAGCCCAAGTTTCTAAATGAACAACTTCTTTCCACTTGGCATACCTGTTCACCTCTATTATGTTTCTTAGAATGACCCATTCGAGTCCTTTTTTGTTTAATTCTGCAGCACCAAGATCTAGAAACTCTGAGTGTGTTGAAGCTATTTCCTGCATTATCTGAAGATACCAAACTAAATCTGCTACATTGTATCTTGTACAATCAAAGGCAGATAATCTGAAAGATTGCTTGAATACGTTGTTATCATCCATGTGTCCTGTAAAATCACTGACCATTATATTCTCTCCTACTGATATTTTGTAACGATACCAAATAATTATGTATTGTTAAATACATAAAAGTGTAAATTTTAACACTCGAGTTAGATTGTCACAATTTTCAATAAAACCCTTTAATTGTTTTTACGTATATTTCACATATATTTCACATAAGTATGTTTTAATATATTTATTGAATACGAGATTGTTTATCCTTTTATTTGATCCCGTATAGTTAAGTTGATTCAAGTAAGTTTGGTGTTTTTCATTGTTTCCTTTCTTTCTTGAATTGAATTACCAACAACATAACTCTCGGAGGTAGCCATAGGGAACAATAAGTACAATAATTTTTTTAATCATAATTTTCAGGCTCCCTTGCGGGAGTCATTTTTTTAGTTTTAAATATTGTTTGTTTCCTTACTGAGTCTGCTCTTATATTTTCACTAATATCAATAAAAAATATTTTGATGCAGTCTGACTTGATATCGTTGTTTGTCTCTGATGATATTGTTCAGCTGTTATTCATTGTATGTTTTGCCTCAAAGCCAATTTAGTCTTAACAAATCTTAAGTTAAAAATCATTCATTTTCTTAAATATACCTTTTTTCTGAATTTAATTAGTTAATTTGGCTCAAAATTTTTCAATGTTATTCCATATAGTGACTGATTTTAAGGTATAATTATCTGAATAATAGGGAGTGTTGATAAATGAAGAGCAAGTTACTTATAAAAATCATGTTGATATTGATAGTTCTTTGTTTGATCGTAATTGTTTATATCAATGCTAATAAGAAGCCCAATGTATTGAATGATATTTCCAATTATCGAATTTATTATAGAAAGATCGATGAAGATATTTTGAAATCCATGAGCTCTTATGATTTGAACATTGTTGAAGGATCTTTCTTTGATTCTGATGATGTGGAGTACTTGAATGAGAATGGTTCAAAAGTTGTAGGATATTACTCTGTGATGGAGATTGGAAGTTGGGATGCCGATCTTATAGCAAAACTTGATGACATGGATTATTTAAAAAAAGATGGTGTAAGAGTGAAGAGCCTATCAGGTTCAAATTACATTGGTGATATATTCAAATGTCATTTTCAAGATGCATTGATTGATTCAATCTCTGAACGTGTTATGGCGAAGGGGATGAATGGTGTTTTTTTAGATACTGTGGATTGGATTGATTATTATCAGAAGGATGAAATCCTTTATCCAATACTTCTTAAGGGATATGGAGAGTTTCTAGAAAAACTGAAAGCTAGATATCCTGATATAATTGTAATTCAAAATAGAGGTATCTATGCCTATGAGAATCTCAGCTGCAGATATGTAGATGGAATTCTATGGGAAAATTTCTCCTCTCCTTATATTGAAGATGATGAGGAAGCTATTGATAGACTCAAGAAAGTCAGAAGCTTGAGTCGAAGATACAACACAGCTATATTTACAATTTCATTTGATGAAGGTCATGAAAGTGAAGATTTATCAACAAAACTTGGTTGGGTTCATCTACAAAGTCAGATGGAAAATCGTTATTCCAAATGGGATATTGAAACTCATGGTAATGGAGAATAGATGAAAAAGAAAACTATATTTAAAATATTATGTACATTATTCTGTTTTTTATTCCTTCTATCTTGCTCAAAAGATGATGGAATGACTGATATCGATAGAACCATTGAAGACGATGATTCTGTTTATGATGGCATCAATGATACAGAGGTCAAAGAATTATATGTAACAGTATTGAATACTGAAGGAAGCAGCAAGAAATATGATTACACCTTGCAGCAGGTCAATGATAATTATACAGGCCTCTCTGGTGATGAAGAACCTGTTGTCAGGGTTATCTTCCAAGAGGGACAGAATGGATCCATTGAGAAGGGAAACTATGGTTATGGAATAACTGATTACAATGGAACAATGGAATTGAGAGGTCAGTCTTCAAGACTTGCTGAATTGAAATCTTATAAAATTGAATTGAATAAAAGAGCACTATGGGATGGTTATCAGGTGGTAAACTTGAACAAACATCCCTTTATAATATCAGAATCAGAAACAAACTCAGTTTTGATCTGATTAAAGATGTTCCCAATATAACAAGTTTGAAAACTCGATTTGTACACCTATTTGTCAAAGACTACAGTCAGGGAGATTACTCCCAACCCTATGTTGATTATGGCCTTTACACACAGTCGGAACGAATAGATAGAGATTATCTTGGCATATTGGATATGATGATTTTGACGTCTATTTCAGAAGGACAGCCTCTGGTTATTCTTGAAGGATGGGCAGCAAAGATTCCATTCATCTCAACGGATGTTGGAAGCTGCAGAGATATGCTTACAGCTGATGAATATGAAGGCGATTGTGGAATAATAACAAAATTGGCCTCTCCATCAGATACTGCAACTGCAATTCTAAAACTTATTGATGATCCTGAACTTCGTCATGAGATGGGGGAGAATGGAAGAAAGAGAGTTGAGAGACTCTACAATGATGATGTACTGATTGAAAGTTACAGAAAGATATATGAATCGCTTTATAAGAGCAATAAATAATTTTATTTACAGAACAATAGGAGAAGTATAGATATGGCTGGTATTGGATTTGCCTTAAAAAGAATGTTTAAAGATGACTCTTTTACAAAAAGAGGAATTGCTTATATATATTCTTCTTTTGTTGCAGCTGGTCCTTGGATCATAAGTGTTGTAGCTATAAATCTACTGCTCTTCTTCATGGAGGCATTGGATGTAAATGTTGATGAAAGAAATCTGCTGTCTGCTACAATAGTTTATAGTTTCTTGTTCTCTCAGTTGATAATAGCGCCATTTCAACTTGTAGTCACAAGATATCTATCGGATAAGCTCTACATGAGTGATTACAGGTATGATCGACCATCTTACATGGGATTCAATCAGATCATATTTTCAATCTCTCTTGTGGCCTCCATTGCTTTTTATTACAACAAACCTCTGCCTTTTTACTACAAAACAATGTCAGTATATCTTTTTGTAATAATATCGATGATATGGGTAATCATGATATATCTGAGTGCTGTTAAGAATTACAAACTGATTGTGAATGCTTATCTAGCTGGAGCACTGATATCTGTTGGTTTGATGATTCTTCTTGTCAGAGCTCCCCTTCCTTTTGGAGAGTTTGAAACTGCATCCAATTTCCTATTTGCTTATCTGATGGGATTGAGTGTTGTCTTTTTGATATTTTTATATAACTTTCTATCAACCTTCTTCTACGGAAATGGATATAAATTTGATTTTCTGAGATACATTGATAAGTTTTCAAGCCTGTTTTTTATTGGACTGTTTTACACCAGTGGTATATGGATAGATAACATTCTCATGTGGTTCAGTAAGTTGAGTCTCGTGATTCAAGAGACCTACAGATTTGCTCCATTCTATGACAATGCAATCTTTCTTTCTTACCTGACCATAATTCCATCATTGGTTCTATTTCTTGTATTTGTTGAAACCGATTTCTACAGTACATACAAGAATTATTTCCAGAAAGCCAATGGAGCTGAGACATATGGAAAGATCAATATAGCTTATCATAGGATGAAGAGATCTCTGAACTTCAATCTGTTCTACTCTTTTGAGGTTCAAACTCTGATCACTCTAACAGTGGTTCTTCTTGCAAAACCAATATTCAAGATACTAAAAATAAATTACGTGATAAGAAACATCTTCAAAATAACTGCCGTTGGTTCACTTTTCAACATTCTCTTTTTTACAGTGATGTTGATACTTCTATATTTTGAATTGAAGAAAAGAGCGATGCTTGTTGCAACCTGCTTCTTCTTCTCCAATTTGATTTTTACCATATACTTCAGATCCAAAGGAGCTGAGTTCTATTGTTATGGCTTCACAGTAGCCTCAATCATAACGTTCATATTCAGCATGATTCTTTATGAAACATTCATGAATAGGGTCAACTTTGTGACATTTACAAGACAGCCCATTTACATCAAAGAAACTACAGGTTTCTTTGTAAGATTGAGTGATAGAGCAAATAAAAGGGCTGAGGCAAAAAGAATAGCAGATTTTAAAAAAGCAGAAGAAGCTGTAGCTTCACCTCCAGAGGATTGAGATGATTGAAAAGCTCTATTGAAGATTGAAGAAAATAATTAATTCAATCGATTTATCACCGAAAGTTCACATAAATTTCACATAAAAATTCTATATTATGGTACACAACTTCGGAATTGTTTTTCCTTTCGTTAGTTTCGAGTTGTACATTTATATCTATCTGATTGGGTGAAGAGGTTTTTCATTTTTATCTGAATCCAATTAGATAGTTTTATAATGAAAATAAATTAAAATATATATATTTATATGGATATAACTATTAAAATAATCGGCCTTATTTCGCAAATTACAAGCTCTGACTCTCACGTTATGTGAAGTCAGCTTGTGATGGTCCTCAAAATTGTAAATTTACGTTTTTTTTATAAAACTTTAAAATTAAGAATTTATAATGACATAAAATATTGTATCTACACGAAAATTACACAAACTTTACACTCCAAGTTCACACAGACTTCACATTAATATTGTAGTATTTATATATCAAAGGAACAGGAAGCAATTCTTAAGTACTTGATGTGAGATAATGATATAAGATGGAATTAGTCAGCCATCTTATGAGCCGACTTAGATTGAGCTGTTATTATATTGGCTTTACATCTAAGATAATATTTTAGTGGGAGGCCGTGCCTATAAGTAGCAGATAATTTTCAAATAGTTAAAAACCATATATAAAAGGGGCCTGAATAAGGTACCCTTTTTTTACGAAAAATAAGAAATTTGAATTTCAATAATTCACATACAATTCAAAATCTATGGATAGACTTATTATATTGATAATGAACAGTAGGAGTTCTATATGAAATATAATAAATTAATGATTGCATCTTTCACAGCAGCTGCCATCATATTTTCAGCAACAGTTGTGAGCTGTGGATCAAGTTCTACAGATGAAGTGGTAGATACTGAAGGCAGCACAGTTATGAGTCAGGAGAACAATTATCTTCCTCCATCTCCAGGAGTGGGAAATACTGGCTCTGATGGAATAAGCAAGGATCAAGGACAGTTTTGGTCAAGTTACTATGATTTAGTTACATAAGAGGGCTCTGTTGCAAACATCACAAACACCACTTTTGGTGTGAATGAAACAACAGGACATATAAAAGGTTATCCATCTGATGGTGACAATCCAATGGCAAAACATGTGAGAGCTGTAAGTGGTTCAACTTATGGAACTGCATATACTTATACAGCAGTAAGCAATGACTCCTTCAATAATCAGAGTATTGAAGCTACAGCAGAAAATCCTTTAATCGACAATGGAGATGGTACCATTACAGATACCTCAACTGGCCTTATGTGGATGAAAGATGATGCACCTAACACAATGGAATGGAAAGATGCTCTATCATATGCTGAGAACTTAGATTATGCAGGATATACAGATTGGAAGTTACCAGATGTCAAAGAGCTGCAGAGCATTGTAGATTATACAGGTGTCTATCCAACTCTTGATGAGAGCTACTTCAACATCACCGATTTTGAAGAGACAAACCCAAACTATTATTTCTGGACAAGCACATCAGCATACTTTGGTGGAAACAATACTGATTATGGATATGCATGGTATGTAGCATTTGGATTCTCTGTTGGAGATGAAACTGATACTCATGAGGCAGGAGCAGTACGATTCTCTCCAAAATATGTTGGTTCCCCATTTGAAGGTGAGGGTGGAGATAACATCACAAACAGTGTGAGAGCATGCAGAATTGATGAAAGATATTATGCAGATGCACCTAGTAAGGTCATCACAACAGGACAGAGTCAATCATACGATAATGATGGTAATGTAATATATCCACAAGAGGGTGATGAATATTATGGTCAGGATGCAGTATATGAAACAGTTCCTTTCAGCTTCACTGATAATGGAGATGGAACAGTAACAGATAACAACACTGGTCTTGTTTGGCAACAGCAGCCATCAGATGATCATCTTTCTATAGACAGCACATTAGAATATGCTGATTCATTGGAACTTGGTGGAATTGATGATTGGAGAGTGCCAACTCTTGAAGAATTATATTCACTTCAAGATTACTCTGAAGGCTGGCCATATGCAGACCTAACTTATTTCTACTTCCCATCAGCTGCATCTGTACCAAACGTTCCAGGTGGCCCTCAGGGCGGTGATCCTCAAGGTGGCGGTCCACAGGGAAATTAAGCAAATCTTTTAATTATGAAGATCTATATGTTTGGACTCCTAGAAATAGGAGTCCAATTTTGGATAGGTTTCTTTTAAGGAAAAATAAGCAAATCGAGGGAGATGTAGATGTATAGAATTTTGATTTCAGATGCTGAACTTTGGATCAGAAGATATCTTGTTAAAACAATTCCAACATTGAATTTAGATTTAAAAATAGTTGATGTTTTTGATAATGGGCAAATTGCTCTTGATGAGATAAAACTGGGGACTATTGATATTGTTATCTCAGATATAAGGTTGCCTACAATAGGTGGCATTGATTTGGTTAAGACCTCTCATGATATGAACCTTGAAACAAAGTTCATCTTCTTATCTGAATATGATGATTTTTCTCAGATAAAAAATGCAATGAAAATTGATGATGTTGATTATGTTTTGAAGCCTATTGAAAAAGATGAATTGAAATCAGCCATAGAGAGAGTTTGTCTGCAGATAGAGCTTGAAAAGTGTGATGATTTACTTGATGGCAAAATTCTTGATGATATCTATAAAATATTGAGGAACTTTGTAATTGATAGAGATGAGAAAGAGTTGCTGAAGGCAGATAGAATATGTGAAGAGAGCAATATAAAATATAGCAGCATGATGTTATCTGTCGTTCAATCAAGTACAAGGCTTCTTAATAACAAAGAGATAGAGGATATCTTCTATGAAGCTCTGAATAAAAGTTATGGCGAAGATAAGATGATTGTTATATCAACCAGCAGTTCAAACCTGTTCATATTTCTGTTTCATAAAGGAAATGATATTTTCCTACCATTTATTTCTGATTCCCTGCATCAGGATATTGAGAACTTAGATATGAAATTGCAGTCTATAATTGAACTCAGTCCTTGGTTTGATGAATTTCATTCTCTTCCTCTTATGTTAGAGAATGTCGAAAAAAAGCTTGAAGCCAAAAGATATGAAAAAGAAAAAGAAAGAAAGATTGAAAGTGAGGAGCTCGATGAAATAGAATCAAAACTTATTGGATTTATAATCTCTCATGATTCAGCTTCTTTTTCAAAATACATTGAGAATTTAAAAGTTGATGATGAAGACAGCAAGTTTGAAGTTGATTCTTTTCGTTTGATGCTGTTCTCTCTCACAGGTGATATCATAAAGTTACTTGATGAGGAAGTTGATGAAAAAAAGAACAGCTACATAACAGAAGGATACGAATTCTGTGTCAAAATCTACAATTATACTCAAATAAATCCTATGATAGATTGGATGTCAAACTATGTAAATGATGTAATTTTATTCTTATCACAAAATGAAGTATTCAATGCCAATCAGATTGTGGATCAGGTGCACAAATTGATGCATATAGAATATATGAATGATTTAAATCTTTCTTCCTTATGTGATAGATATAAAATAACTCCAAGTTATTTCAGCGGCAAGTTCAAAGAAATATTTGATATAAGTTTTGTTGACTGTCTCACTGATATACGAATAAAAGCTGCAAAGGAACTTCTTGAGAATACATCTTTGAGTGTAAAAGAAATAAGTAAGAATGTTGGATTCAAGAATTCTAAATATTTCAGCAAGGTATTTGCATTGAATGTAGAATGCACACCATCACAGTATAGAATGGAAAAAAGAAGCCTCACCTTCAGATAGTTTTAAATCCTTGTATGTTACAAGTTATGATTCAAAATCTCTAAAAGTGAGCCTGTGATAATTTTGTAAGTTTTACTGAGTCAACGTATCAACAAATTCAACATTCTCAACTGCTGCAATCTCTTCAATAACAGAATTGATAATACTTGCATCTTTAACTTTTATAGTTATAAATGCTTTTGTGACCTTGTGGGCTTTATTCATCTCCATATCAACAATTGTCATTTTGTTGTTTTCAAATATATCTGATATAAATTTGATTGTACCTTTCTTTCTGAACTCTGCATAAAATATAACCCGAGTATATTTACGCATATATTTATGTTCAAATTTTCCTAGAACAAGTTCAACAACCAGTACTGCGAATGTACCTGCTATACCACCTTCATAGTAACCAGCACCGAGACACAGACCAATGATTGCTGTTGTCCAAAGACCAGCTGCGGTGGTCAATCCTTTGACATCCTTCCTTTTGGTGATGATGATTGTACCAGCGCCAATGAAACCCATTCCAGCTACAACTTGTGCTCCGAGTCTTGCAAGGTCGGTAAACATACTCATCTCTAAATATAAATATTGAGATGTCATGGTGGTAAGTGCAGATCCTACGCAAATTAAAATGTGAGTTCTAAATCCTGCTGGTCTACGTTTGCTCTCTCTCTCAAGTCCAATAAATCCACCAAACAACATTGCTAGAAGCAATCTTACAACGATAGATACTAAATTAAATTGTATTAAATAATCCATTGATTATGCTCCTATATTTCTTCTACATTACATATTTCATCAAATTCAGAAAGAGCCATGAGGATATCTGAATGTTTTCTAGCTGATTTATCCAGTTGCATATAAAAATTTGCTCCCATAAATGCTCTTTGGTCGTTGAAGTTGTTTATTACATCAACTTCATAAATTGAAATATTTAATGTTTTTGTCAACTCAATTACATGCTTCAAAGATTTTATTGATCTGAACTCTACATATACATTCATGTTTTTTGATCTCAGAAACATTGAATCTTCAATAACAGGAAGAAATAGTAAGCAAACAAATAGAATAGTAAATCCGATTATTGCACCTTCATAGAAACCTGCACCCAATGCTATTCCCATACATCCAGATGCCCACAACCCTGCAGCAGTGGTCATTCCCTTGATTTTATTTGTACCGGATAGAATTATAGAGCCAGCTCCAAGAAAACCAATACCATTAATTACCTGTGCTCCATAACGACTTACATCAAGTCCAACTCCAAGATTTTGGTATGAATCTTTCCATAAAGTGTGAACCATAGCATATTCATACTGGCCCAAGGTCATGGTCAATATTGCACCTATGCACACCAGCATATAAGTTCTTATGCCTGCTGGCCTCTGTTTGATGTTTCTGGACATACCTAAAAAACCACCGAATAGTATTCCCAATAACAATCGGACACCCAGTGATAATAAGTTAATTTCTCTCAATGTTCCTAACTCTAGCATCGAAACCTCTCTTTTTTCGTTATCAAGAGATTATAACCTATAATTTTTGTGAAAGATAGGATATTAATTTAATCTTTTATGAAAGATTTTTGATATATCTAATAAAAGTATACATAATAGGTATTTTTTGCATAGTAAGATTAGTTTTAATAACTCATCATTTTTATGGCGAAGTATAATTTTCCAAATATTGAGTGGCCTACCAAACAAGCATTTTAGAAAAAATAGCTACTGAGGAAACTGTTATGAAATACAAATTCAATTTTTGATATGATTTCTATTTAAAATTTATAGAAAATTTACTTATCTTGTCTTTTAATTCTCACTCATCAATTATCACTATTCCATATTATATCTTTCTGTGTTAAAACTTTGTCTGATAAATAAAAATTTGAGAGAGTAAAAATGAGCAGTTCATATAAGAAGGGAATTATTCTGATAATAATTTCTGCAATCATGTTTGGTATAAATCCAGCATTTTCGGTAATGCTACGTTCGGGTGGGATGAATTTACCAGCATCTCTTTTAAGTAGATTTTTATTATCTGCAATTATATATTTCTTTATGCTTGTAAAACGAGGTCAGCTGAAAGACGTTAAGATAATGGATTCTACAAAAGTCTCATTGTTGGTAGCTGGATTATTCTTTTTCTTTATGGCTCTGACTTTGCTTGCTTCTTATGCTTATATTCCATCTGGACTCGCTACAGTGATACACTTCACATACCCAGCTTTGGTGATGTTACTTGCAATTATTTCCAAACAGCAGAAACCTTCAATAGCGGTTGTTGTTGGTGTTGTTTTGTCACTCATTGCAGTTGCTTTGATATCATATCCAACGGGAGATGTGAGATTGAATTCAACAGGAATTCTACTTGCTGCAGTATCTGCAATTGCAATAAGTATATATGTCATTCTGCTCAATCAGGAAGGACTTAAAGACATCAATTCTCTTGTTATTGTTTATTATATTGCTGTATTTTTCTCCTTATTGATTATTGCATGGATGGCTGGTGAGATAATTGGAGCTAAAACATCACGTGATGTATTCGGAGAAATCTCTTTAGAGGTGATAATTGGAGCTCTTGGATTTGGAGTTAGCTGTGCAGTTGGAGTTCTGTTATTTGCAATTGGAGTCAAGTTAGTTGGTGGAGCTATTGCTGGTGCTGTATCAACACTTGAACCACTTACAGCTGTTGTAGTGGGAACTTTGGTATTTAAAGAACCTCTTCCTTCCACTTTTATAATAGCTGGTATATTCATAATTGGTGCAACAATACTGTTATCTTTGAAAGGTGAGACTGTAAATAATGAGTTTGTTGTAGATTGATTTTGGAATTTTCAAATTGTCATAATTAATATATTTAGAACTCATTGCTAAAGTTTTTTTACAAAAGTTGCCTAAGTAGTGCTATTATTTAAATATAACAGTGAGGTATATATGGATATAAAGAAAGATGATTTGGCATATTTGCAAGCTATTTATAGCTTTATTAAAAATAAAGATGGAGCTAGCAAGGATGAGTTGCTTGAATATCTTGGAGTCAGTGCATCAAAATTGGACGAGCTTTTAGATTACTTCATAACAAATTGCAAAGAAGATTTTGTTGAGAAAGATGATAAATATTATATAGATAGAGATTCGTTGTTTGATGATGAATTCATCCAGCTATTAAATTCCTTGGATATTGCTGAAGCTTCTTATGCTTTTGGCCTGTTAAAAAGTTTGAATACACCTTTGAATGGTACCCTTGATACACTTCAGAGAATAGTAAATTACAATCTTGCCTCAAATCAGAAAACTTTGATCAAAGCAGATGAAGTAGATCTTGATATCAAAAAAGATAAGTCCAAAAAGAAAAAGAAATCTCACAAGAAGGATAAATCTGATAAGAAGGATAAATCTGATAAGAAGGATAAATCTGATAAGAAGGATAAATCTGATAAGAAGAATAAATCTGATAAGAGTGAAGTTATCGCGAAAGATGCCTCTCATGAATTGAAAGATATATAATAACATCAATTTTAATTTGATTGTTATTGATGATAGAAAAAGATTTGGAGTGAATTCAGATCTTTTTTTTGCATGAAATAAAAATCTAAAAAAACCAAAAAATAACCTCATTCCATGATTTATGTAATAAAAAATTGTAATTTCAAAATTAATCAATATTTCCAAAAACGTAATATTTAAAGCATTTTGTTACATATTTAAGGTGAATGTTCGATAATTATACAGAAAAACTCATTTTATTACATATTTTTTGATATTGTACAATATTATAACAAAGTGTTTAATTAATAACACTATTGACAAAAATATAACGCATAGTTATATTAAGTTAACGCTTTATTAGTTTAGGATTTGAAAAAAACACACATACCCTAACTAAATGATATGGGAGATCAAAAGATGAAAAAATTATTAGTACTTACTATGGTATTGGCACTTTGTGTAACATCAGTATTTGCGAGTGGTTCAAAAGAAGCACAGGCTGCAGAAACTGAAAATACAGTACAACCTTTAAGAGTTGCAATGGAATGTGGATATGCTCCATATAACTGGACACAAGCGGATGACTCCAATGGTGCAGTTAGAATCGCAGATTCAAATGACTATGCTTATGGTTATGATGTTATGATGGCAAAAATTATTGCAGACAAATTGGGACGTCCTCTAGAAATTGTAAAGTTAGATTGGGATTCATTGGTACCAGCAGTTCAATCAGGATCAGTTGATTGTGTTATTGCAGGTCAATCTCCAACACCAGCTAGAAAACAGATGGTAGATTTCACAGATCCTTATTACTATGCATCAGTTGTTTTGATGACAATGCAAGATAGTGAATATGCTTCTGCTCAAGGCTTGAGTGATTTGAGTGGTGGTTCTGCTACAAGTCAGTTAGGTACTCTTTGGTATGATACTTGTTTACCTCAGATTGAAGGTGCAAAATTATTACCAGCACAAGAATCTGCACCTGCTATGCTAGTAGCACTTAACAGTGGAAGAGTTGATTTCATCTGTACTGATATGCCTACTGCACAAGCTGCATTGGTTGCTTATCCAGATATGAAGATCTTGAGCTTCGCTGGAACAGATGATGACTTTGTAGTTAGTCAGTCTGATATTGATATCAGTATCTCTGTATCAAAAAAGAATCCTGAATTGACCAGTGCTATAAATGAAATATTGGCTACAATGGATGAAAATGGCTACAACGAAATGATGGCTGAAGCAATTACAGTTCAACCATTATCAAACTAAATTATAAATAAAGGATAGGTAATAATTACAATGACTATTGCTGATATGAGTTTTATACAGCGCATGATTTATATTGTGCAAACATACAGTGGCTCTTTACTTAAGGGTACAGGCGTTACAATGGCAATTGCTATTATTTGTACAGCTTTGGGCTGTCTGATAGGTTTTGGAGTTGGTATTGTTCAAACAATTGAACCAAAGAGATCTGCAAGTCCTATCAGCAAATTTTTAATAAAATTTGTAAAAGTTATCCTATCCATATATGTCGAGTTCTTCAGAGGTACACCAATGATGTTGCAGGCTGCATTCATCTATTATGGTGCAAGCCAACTCTTTGGAATAAACATGGGCATGTGGAAAGCTGCTATATTGATTGTATCAATCAATACAGGAGCCTACATGGCTGAAACTGTTAGAGGTGGTATCCTTTCTGTTGATATTGGTCAAACTGAGGGTGCCAAGGCTATTGGTATGAATCACTTCCAGACAATGACAAGTGTTATTTTACCTCAGGCTCTTCGTTTGATAATGCCTCAAATTGGTAACAACTTGATCATCAATATCAAAGATACCTGTGTATTATCAATAATTGGAACTGTTGAATTGTTCTTTACATTCAAGAGCATTTCTGGAGCATTGTACACATACTTTGAAGCAGCTACTGTTACATTGATTATTTATTTCATTCTTACCTTTACATGTTCAAGGATAATGAGATATCTTGAAACAAGAATGGATGGTCCCGCCAACTTTGATTTAGCTACAACAGATACTTTGGCTTATACCAGTGGTTTGAATTCAGCACATGTTCCAGGAAGGGAGAGACTATAATGGGTGAAATATTAAATATAAATCATTTATCAAAAACTTTTGGTACAAACGTTGTATTGACCGATATAGATTTCAATGTCAATACAGGTGATGTAACAACAATTATTGGAGCTTCTGGTTCAGGTAAATCTACATTGCTCAGATGCATAAACTTACTTGAAACACCAACTTCAGGTGATGTAATATTTCATGGCATAAAAGTTGCCGATGGTGGAATGAGCGAGGAAGATTATAGAGCTAAAGTTGGAATGGTATTTCAATCTTTCAATTTATTTAACAATCATACAGTTTTAAGTAACTGCATGCTTGGTCAGATAAGAGTGTTGAAAAAGAGCAAGGCTGAAGCTAAAGAACAGGCAATGAAATATCTTGAGAAAGTAGGTATGGCACCATACATCAATGCAAAACCAGCTCAACTATCTGGTGGTCAGAAACAGAGAGTTGCAATAGCTAGAGCATTGGCAATGGATCCAGAGATACTTTTATTTGATGAGCCAACATCTGCATTGGACCCTGAGATGGTAGGTGAGGTTTTGGAAGTAATGAAGAAACTTGCTCACGAAGGAATGACAATGCTTGTTGTAACACATGAAATGTCGTTTGCCCGTGATATCTCATCTCACGTTGTCTTCATGGCTGACGGAAAGATTGAAGAGGAAGGATCTTCAAGTGATATCTTCTCCAATCCTAAAAGCCCACGAACTAAGGAATTTTTAACTCGATTTAGAGAAGATAATTAATAAAAAAAACGTACTAAAAAAAGAAGCAGTAAAATGCTTCTTTTTTTTAGAACTCTACTTTATTTTGGATGCAAGTCTCTTACTATATATGAACAGACCTTTCCAAATTACTGAAACTTAGAAAGGTCCTTATCATCACCAAAAGCTTTCTGACTCTGATGATCTCCATTTGTTGTTATTACAAACTTCTTTTTATCAGAAACAAGGTCTCTTAGAAGAGCATAGGGCTCGGTAACTTGAACTTCATATCTCATGTGATAGATGTGTCTGCACCAAAATCCCCAGTACAGCTTTGCTTCATCAGTGCTCAAGTTTTTGATATCTGTGACCCAATACCTTGATATAAGTTCCCAAATTGTTTTGAAACCTAAGCTGTGATATTCAGGATACCATCTCTTGAAGATCTCTTCATTGCTGTAATCAAGGCCTCCTGATGCAGACATTCCTGCACCAAGACCAATTATGATTTTATCAGAATTATCTATTTTCTTTTTTATTCTATCTAACTCACTTAAGTAAGCTTTCATATATTTTTAAATCCTCATCTTTGAACACATTGAATATTACATCAATGTCGTATTGTTTTTTCAGCTCTCTTACAGTTTCAACTGCACACATTGCAGCTTCTTTCTGTGGATAACCAAAAACTCCGGTTGAAATACAGCAGAAAGCAATGCTCTTTAGATTGTTCTCAACTGCAAGTTTGATTGACTCTCTGTAGCATGAGGCAAGTAGTTCCCTGAGTCTCTTGCTGAGGCGATTTGTAACAACAGGTCCAACTGTATGAATCACCTTCTCACAAGGAAGATTGTAGCTCTCTGTAATCAAAGCCTGTCCTGTCTGTGCATCACAGCCATTCTTCATCATCATGCTATTGCATTCTGCTCTCAGTTGAAGACCTGCGGCAGAATGGATTGCATTGTCTATGCAGCTGTGAAGAGGTATGAAGCATCCAAGCATCTTATCGTTTGCAGCATTTACAATTGCTCCAACATCAAGAGCTGTTATATCTCCTTGATATAGATATATTCCTCTCTAAACTTCCTGCATGTCTGATAATCTAACAATATTTTTTTCGATAGATCTTCCTGCAATATTTCATCCTGGATCATCTGCATCTCATCACTCATCGTTATTGGATAGCTGATGTTCATAAGAGCTCTCATGAGTTTTCTCTGCTCTGCAATGGATGGAGGTATGCTATCTGCCTCGCTGCAAGTATCTGGATTCATCTCCAATAGATACCTGTTGAATTTTATCAGTTTCTCTAAATAAGTCATTTTGTTCTCCTGCTTTAATTATTTTGGGTGCACAGAGGTGAGCCCAATACAATTGTGCTTCTGTTTGTCTTTCTTATGTATGTTATATGTTTTAAATCTCGATATTTTTGAATTCTACAGCATCTGATTGGCACTCTAAAGAACAGTTACCGCAGTGAAGACAGCTCTCTTGATTTATTTTGAAAGGAACAGATGATTCATCTATGCAATCCTGCGGACATGCTGCAACACATAGACCACAACCAATGCAGTTGTCATTTATTATGTATTGCATTCTGTAAGATTTGATCTCTCCAAATTTGAACGACTCTCTTCTAATTGGCTTTTTAGAAAGATCAAATAACTCTCCAGAGCCACTGTAGATCTGTAAAACAGTAAGAGATTCTCTGCTTCTTTCAGTTGGATATATCTCGTACATGTACTTATTCTTTTCGAACAGAGAGTGCAATTTTTCTCTTCCAATATCTTTTACATTTCCTCTAACTGATATAGAAAGAGAGCTCATTGTGTTCTCTCCCTTTAAAAGAGAGAGTGCTATATATTTTCGTTTTATGAGTCTATCGCAGAACTTCTTGCCTTTCGCAGTGAGGAAATAAAGTCCTTTTTCATCCCAATCCATCATATCTATAACACAGGTTACAGGTAACATATCATCATCAACTGTAGCAGCTGTTGAGGTGTGAATGTCTTCAACAATGATTTTAAAAAATTCTTTATAGTTCATATTATCCTCCATTTAAAAGTAAGAAGTTCTTCTTATAAATTACTTAACAGGATGCTGTTTGTAATATTCCTTGATGCTTTTTCTTATAGCTTTTTTCTCACTCTTTGAGAGTGGAGATTTAGCTTTGATTGCATCCTTTGGACATACTGAATAGCAGCTACCGCATTCATCACATCTGCTACCATCAATTGTGTATGTCTTTCCTGGTTTTATTGCATTGAAGGTACATACCTTCTTACATTTTCCACAACCAACACATAGATCCTTATCAATTGAGAAACCAGGTTCTTGATATTTTGCTTTGTTGAAAGCAAATCTTGATCTATCTAGTTTGTGATCTTTATTCTTCTTTTCAAAGTCATAGTCATAAAGCTCACCTTTGAATTTATGAAGCACAAAAGTTGTCATTGTGGGATATCTCTCTATATCTTTTTCAAGAGGTCCAAACTTCTCAGGATCTTTCTTAGCCTTTTCATGCAGCTCCTCGAGTGATACACATCTTGTATCTCCTGATACACGGATAAAAAATCCAGGGGGAAAATATGAAAGTCCATCTTCATCATGATCTGCAGAACCATCATCAGCTACAAGAGCACACACTGCTAACTTCTGAGTTTTCATGAGCTGTGCATAAAATGGTTTCACTTTCATTGTTTGAAAATAAAGTCCGTTATCATCGTAAGTTAAAAAGTGGGCTATTCTGACCTCTGGATACTCTCCATCAATTGTTGAGAAGGTATAAGAATGCAACATCTCAAACTTTTCAAATACTTCTTTAATTGTCATATAATCAATCCTCCATAAGATTTGTGTATGTTCATATTATATACTGTTATCATGGCAAAGGTAATAAAGTTTATCTTTTTACAAAATTTGCAAGCATTGCTGTTTTGGGGTTATCTAAGATATCAATCCCTCCTGTCTCTATTATGTGTCCCTCATGCATAAAAATAAAGTGATCTGCAGTCTTTCTCAGGAAATCCATCTCATGGGTCACAAAAACAAATTGAGAGCCTTTGTTTTTCAAATCGAGAATGGTGTCCAATACCTCTCCTGTTAGAAGTGGATCTAGAGCTGCAGTGGGCTCATCTAAAAAAAGAAGTTCAGGGTCAGTTGCTATGGCTCTTACAATTGAAGCTCTCTGTGCTTGTCCTCCAGATACCTTTGATGGAATCTTATTTGCTATCTCAATGAGATGAAAATCATTCAAAAGTCTGTCTGTCAGAATATCTGCATCACTTTTGTCCATACCTCTCACTTTATTCAAAATAAGAAGAATGTTATCTCTGATGCTCAGGTGAGGGAAGAGACTGTGCTTCTGAAACACAACACCAATTCTGGATTGATAAGAATGAACCGTTGACTCATCAATTTCACTGCCATTCACACAGATATAACCACTGTCTGCCATCTCAATTCCACTGAGCTGTCTCAAAAGTGTTGATTTTCCACATCCTGATTCTCCAATTATTCCAACAACTTTGGCATCTTTGATCTCGAGTGATATATCTTTCAATACCACCTCTTCATCATAAGATTTTGTCAAATTTTTTATCTTTATCTTCATTATTTTGCATACCTCTTTCCAAGACCAGAAGCCAAAACAGATAGAGGAATTGTTATCATAAGATACATCACCCACATTATCAAATAACCTTCAATGCTTGCATAGTTTTTGTTCGAGATGACTGTTATCACATAGCTTATCTCACTTATAGATACAATCTTCAAAAGAGCTGAACCTTTGATTATGCTAGATAAATTGTTCAGCATTGCTGGTATCAATGGCCTTATCATTTGCGGAAGTATCACATAGCGGTATCTTTTGTAAGTCGAAAAATTATAAAGATTCATAACTGTATATTGATCCTCATCGATAACAGCCGATGAGCTCTCATAAGCATTTGCTACGTACGGTATCATGTAGCATGTCAAAGAAAGAATCCCGAGCATGAATTTTGAATTTATGTTGAAGAAGATTCCAAATACATAAACAATCAAAAATATCATGACAAGAAGAGGAGTTCCCATAACAATCTCACCAAGAGAGCTGAAGAATGTTCTTATGAATACATTCTTTGATTTCATTGCTAGGTAGAACAGAAATCCACCGACAACTGAAAATAACAGAGTCATAAGACTTATTGCCAATGTCGTGAGAAGAGCAGATACAAGCTTTCCACTTTGCTCCAAAATCAGAGGATAGTTCAAGTTATCAGTGGCATTCAGAAGAATTGCTGCAAACATCAAGAATATGGCTGCATATGCTGAAATCTTCTGAGTTTTGTCAGATAATTCTATTAATTTCAACTTCTTCTGCTTATTTCGCTGGTTTGCTGACGATGTAATCAAGTCCCAACTCATCACTGTAGAAGACTTTGTTGATTTCGTCATCGTATTTCTCTGCAAGTCTCTCATATAATCCTCCATCTTGATACAATGTCTCTATAAATTCGTTGGCTCTTTCAACCATCTGTGTGTTGCCTTTCTTGAAGGCAAAAGCTGATGGGGTTGAATCTTCAATTCCCAGATAAATTTCAGTGGTAACTGGATTTGCATGGTGGTCTCCAAATACAACATAGGAGCCAACTATTGCATCACTCTGTCCTGTAGCTACCTCCATGATGGCAGTTCCTATTTCTGTTGCTTCATCTGCTTCAACTCCATAACGACTTGGAATGATTGTTCCAACAGTTCCACTCAATCCTATGAATTTGGCACCATCAATGTTGAAGAATTCAGAAGCAGTCATCTCATCTGTTACATTGTTGTTGTCGTAAAAGTCTTTGTTTACAAGAACAGGTGTTCGTCCATAGCGATATGGGATTGAGAAATCAACACTCTTTTCTCTTTCTGGAGTTACGGAAATATCGCTAATCCCAACATCTACCTCACCTGTTTGAAGAGCTGGAATCAGCATGCTGAAATCTGTATTTACAATCTCCACATTCATCCCAAGGTAATCGCCAAAAGCTCTGGCAATGTCTGGTTCAAGACCTGTTGGATTGTTGTTCTCATCTTCATACATGAATGGAGGGAATTTTAAATCAATACCAACTCTCAGTGTATTTTCATCAGATTCTGCAGTTGTTTCTTCTGTCCCACAGCTCATCAAAATGACTGATAAAAGTATTGTAAGTGTCATCAGCTTTATTAAATTTTTCATTGTTTTGTTCCTTATTTCTGTATGTAAATATATATGCTTGATAGATGAAAAAGAATATTAATTGAAGTCTAAAAATTATAAAAATGAAACCTTTATGATTGAATATTTGAGTGCAAAAGATATAATAGGGGTAGGTAATAAAAATGTCAGTTAAAAAAATTAAATTTAAAAACAGAACAATCAGCAATCTAAATTTTGAGATAAACACACTGAATAACTTTTTTGGCTCACGTCCAAAAGCTATTTTTGAGACTGATTTCAGAACAGATTTCTGGTTTCTGATGTATATCATTGAGGGAGAAGGTCATCACATAGTTGACTTCAAAGATCATCACTATCATTCAGGAGACCTTCTTGTGGTTGCAAAAGATACTGTTCAGTCTTTTCGTGTGAATTATGATGTAAGAGGTTATATAGTTATAATCAATGAACCCTTCTTCTATGAGAGTGGGGACAACATAGATATGGAGCTGATGGCATTCTTTGAGACACCTATAGGAAAACCAATTATAAACCTCAATATGAAAGAGGATGAAACATCAAGAATTTTGATAGATTTGATATATAGAGAGTATCAAGAGAAGAATGAAAATGGATACAAACTGATAAAGAGTCTATTTCAATCTTTTGTTTTTGCCATAAGGTCTGAGAATGAGGATCTGATAAATGAATATTCTCCATCTCTTTATCAGCACTACTATGATTACAGAAGTCTCGTCAACAAAAATTACAATTCATTGAAGACAGTTGATGAGTACTCCAGTATTCTGGGACTCTCTAAGAAAACGATCAACAAAGCCTGCAGAGCCTGTGGTGATGTGAGTGCAAAAACATTGATTGTCAACAGAGTCATACTCGAGGCAAAAAGATTGATTGTTCAAGATAAATTGAAGATGTATGAGATATCAGATGAGTTGGGGTTTGATGAGCCAGCTAATTTTGCAGGATTTTTTAAGAGATTCACTGGAATGAGTGTTAAGAGCTTCAAACAGACCCAGAAAAAAAGCAAAAATAGCAATATGTTTGGATAACTTTCAGATTATTCTTTGACTTGTTATTTGTTTTACCTGTATAATAATAGAAAATAAAACAAAAAAAATTATATCACGCAATCGGTTAAGCATTTTTGAAAATTAGAATATATATTCCAATTTATCATTTAGTAAAAATTGTATGTTGTTCTTTTTGTAGATCAATTTTGCACAAGTTATGGTTTATAAGACATAGGAAAACAAATGTATTTTAGTGAACTAGAGGATAATTATTCCCAGATCCTGATTCTCGCTGATCCTGAAACGGAACTAATTATGGATGCCAACAAGTGTGCTTGCACTCACTTTGGCTATACAAAAAAACAGTTCTCTTCAATGACACTTTCAGATCTATATCTTAAAGATAAAGAATCTGTTGAAGAGGACATAATTCTGGCTCTGAATAATAAGAGAAATTCATTCCATTATTCTTTGAAATGTAAAAATGGTGATGTGTTTGAATGTTCAATTGATGCTTTCTCTACAGTTATTGGTGGGCACAAATATCTTGTGTATACCATTGCTGAGACTTTGAATCAAATCTTATACAGCAAGGAAGAAACTCAAGACTTTGATGAATCGGATAAGTATGTTTTTATTTTGGACCATTCAAATAAAATTACAAGAGTCAATAAGAATATTCAAGAGCTATTCAATATTAAAGAGGTTGATATAGTTGGTAAGGACCCTTGGTTGTTATTGAAACACGTAAATCTAAAAATATATGAATGTTTCATAGCTGATATGATTGAAGGAAAACCATCATCATTTGAGACTGATATAGTATTTGGGTCAATAAAAAAACAGTACACAATTTCTGGATTCCCAAAATTTTTCAGGAATAATTATTTTGGTTCAGTT
>Ga0172377_10001404_pt1 | contig 24222 bp, 25 predicted proteins | sample Pumphouse3metaG_FD_119749 | JGI IMG/M metagenome (GOLD analysis project Ga0172377, IMG submission 119749) | Leachate microbial communities from a municipal landfill in Southern Ontario, Canada - Pumphouse #3 metaG | ecosystem: Engineered > Solid waste > Landfill > Unclassified | place: Canada... | reverse complement strand
ATCAAAATCCGTGGCATACCCGAATTCGAGGTTTTCAATACCGTGCCCATGACTTAAACATTCTTCTTCATCATTGTCACATTCATGACCTTCATCATGGCAATGACATGGTGTTTCTTCGTCGTCGGGATTTCCAGGAAAAGTCGCCATACCGATACCAACGTCGATTCTTGGCATGTTATTTTCAGCAAGAGTTTTATTATATATATCTAACATTGTGTTGATTTGAACAGCGCTGTCGAACAAATAACCTGCCGTCTCACCATCAGGGGTAAAAGCCGTTGCCTTAACATAATCATCGCCAGATTCCACTCTGATGATATCGTGATTTTGTTTTAAAGTAATTAATGATTCTAATAAGAATGAGTCAACTAAATCCAGCGCTTTCGGGTTGGTATTTTCTCCAAAAAAATCATCGACATTACGAATTAAAATATATAAATCTGTGTAAAGTTCGCCAAAATCATCATCGATTTCTGAAGGATTCCATTCCGGCGAATGACCAATTTCTGAATTATTTTCGTTTGGTGCTTCCAAAATCATTTGAATTTTTTCCCTTATTTCTTTCATTTTTTCTCCTCACAAACATTGTCATATTGCCAGTAAAAATTGACCACAGTGTTGTTATTATACCACGATGGATATTGTTTGTATAGTATTTTCAGGAAGCGAGTCTTCAAGCAATAGTTGCCTTTTGATTATCATCTTTTCTTTTAAAATAAAAGAAACGGCAAAACCGTTTCCTTTATTGGCTATTTTCCTGCATTTCGAAAGATTTCTAATCCTTTGGTAGTAAGCGGATGTTCAATCATTTGTAAAAAAACTTTATAAGGGATTGTCGCAATATCAGCACCGGCTAATGCCGCCTGTTCGGCATGCTTTGGATGCCGAACTGAAGCAGCAATAATTTCCGTGGTGATTTGATAGTTGTCATAAGCCCACCGAATATCCTGTAATAATTCATATCCCGCTTCGGGATTACTGGTATCATCATCCAATCTTCCCATAAACGGAGATACATACGTTGCCCCGGCTTTAGCGGCCATAATTGCTTGTGAAACCGAGAAACATAAAGTAACATTCGTTTTAATTCCCTGTTTTGATAATACACTAACAGCTTTTATACCTTCCATCGTCATTGGTACCTTTATGACGATGTTGGGGTGCATTTTTGCGTAAATGTGTGCTGATTCAATCATTGGTTCTGCAAACCCCTCTTCAACTTCGGCACTGATGGGGCCGTCAATTAAAGTTGTGATTTCTTTGATTACATCAATAATGTTTCGTCCTTCCTTAGCAATAAGCGACGGATTTGTCGTAACACCTTGAATTATCCCCCAGGTACTGGCAGTTTTGATTTCCGCGAGATTGGCCGTATCAATAAACAGTTTCATTGACTTGATCCCCCTATTATTTTGATTTAGTATTACGATAAAACGAATCAAATGATTATCAAAGTTATTATCTATTCTGTGTCCAATCTAGTTACGATTTTCTAATAGCCGTGAGTGAATCTTTGCAAGTATATTATCTTTAATTGCAGTTCCAGTTGTTAAAAGCTTTTGGCATTTTTCCCGGAAGTAGCATGTTTTATTGGGATCATTAATACCCGACAGATTGATTTCCACATTTAATATTGCCCCTTCCAATCCTGAATAAAGCATCAAAGCGCCAACACCTAAATCAGACAATGCGTTTTTATTGCCATCACTTAAAACGCTTTTAAGATTTAGGAGCGCATCACAACAAAGCGACGCTACTTCCATCGGTACCTCGATGGCGCCTAATGTGGCTTTTAGAATCGTTTGATTGCGATACTCAATCTCTTCCACCGTGGCCTTTGGCAATTGAAATGCGGTCATAATTTGATTAAACGATGCAGTGTCGGCATCAATTAAGGTAATAAGCCGTTCTTTAATCATTAAAAGACTTTCAATATTATTCCGAAATTCGCATTGATTTGCTTCTGGCAATGCTAAGAACTTCTTTTTTGTCACGGTCAAATGTCCGACCATTCGGATTAAAGATGCTCCTAAAGACCCAGCTAAGGCAGCGACGCTTCCACCACCAGGAGCGGGCGAATCCGAGTCGACTTCATTAACAAAATCAATTACCTTAAGATCAATAAGGTTCATTGTATACCTCCGAAAAGATTGCGTTTTGCCGCATATACCAAGATGCCATTTTTAAAGACAGCTAACGTATGATTGATACCATAGTGATATAAAATATATTCTAAATTCATTGCGTCTAGCAAGACTAAATCGGCTTGTTTACCAACGGCAATTGAACCGACTTTATCCGCGATTTGTAAATGATATGCGGCATTGATGGTTACGGCATTGAGAATCTCTTCCGGAGTCATCCTTAGTTTGCCGGCTGCCAATTGCATAATCAACTGAAAGTTTTCCGATGGTGATGATCCAGGATTGTAATCGCTCGCAATCCCAATGGCACAACCGGCATCAATCAAAGCTCTGGCATTTGCATAATCTTTATTCAAATAGAATGATGTTCCCGGAAGTAGGTTGGCGATTGTCTCTGATTGCGCCAATCGAGTAATGTCCTCAGGACTGATCGCCATCAAGTGATCGGCGCTTGCGGCATGCAAATCAACAGCGATTTTTGCACCTCCGATAGATTCAATTTCATCGGCGTGAATTTTGGGAATCAGCCCAATTGTCTTGGCGGCAGTAAGAATCGTTCTTGTTTCCTGGGGAGTAAATACTTCATCTTCACAAAACACATCGGCAAAGATGGCTAAATTTCTTGCTTTAACGATTTTCATTGTTTTGATAATTTCGGCAACATATCCGTCTCGATTATTGGCATATTCCTTGGGAATCGCATGCGCTCCCATGTAAGTAGATATAATATCAATTGGATGTGTTGTGTTTAGCAATTTAGCAACTTCAAGCTGACGCATTTCGGTATTATAATCCAGCCCATAACCACTTTTTGCTTCAATCGTAGTGACTCCGTATGATAACATTAAATCCAATGATTTACGAGCTTGATTCTCTAACTCGCTTGGCGTAGCAGCTCTTGTGCTATTAACAGTTGAGAAGATTCCCCCGCCACGTTTTAGAATATCGAGGTAAGGAACCCCAGCGACTTTATCAGCGAATTCGTGTTCCCGTGATCCTCCAAAAACAAGATGAGTATGCCCGTCAATAAAACCGGGAACCATCAAAGCTCCGGAAGCATCGTATAAAACGGTATTTTCGTTTTGAAAAGCGTGATAATCTCCAGATCCTATTGCCATAATCAAGCCATCATTGATGGCAACAAAAGCATCTTTAAGCCGTTTCACTTCCCGCATCGACTTTCCCTTAACAGGAGGAGTATTAATCGGCGTTATCAGTTCACCAATATGATAGATTATAAGTTTAGCTATCATGGGCCAACGCTCCTTATTCAAGATATTTTTCAATAATCTTGTTGGTACTCAAATCGCGAAATTGCATATATTTAGTTGCTTCTGATACAATGTCATCAAGTGAAATAGTCGAGAGAAATTTGCGATCTTGAGTGGCATAATAATACTTAAGCGAATCCGTTAATGCTTCTTTAGGTATCAATCCAATTATTTCTGCGGATGTTACTTCGACATGATACCGTAAGGCTTCCATTTTGATGGTTTCCCAAATTCGGTATAGAGGATTTTTTTTATAATCGAGAACATTCATCGTAACTTGGACGTGACCGCGTTGTTCAAGATACGCCGGACCCGCTTGGATATGTTGAAATCCTCCACTAGATTGACGAATTGTGCGTGCTAGGCGTTCAGCGACTTTTTCATCTTTAGTCGCGATATCAATATTATAAGCAACTAACAATATTCTTGCGCCAATCGCAACTGCCCCAAATGTTGGATGAATTTCTGGTTTTCCATAATCAGGAAGCCAAAGTGGATCCAAAATTTTCGTTTTCATGCCTTCGAATTCGCCTTTACGAATGTTAGGAAGACTAACTCGTTCCGGTTGTCTAGCCGCTAACGCATACATGAACACCGGAATGGAAAATCGGGATGATATGATTTGGGCTAATGTGTTGGCAAAACCCACACATTCCTCAACCGTTGTATCTTCCAAAGGGATGAAGGGAATTACATCAACAGCTCCCATCCGCGGATGTTGGCCGGTGTGATGGTTAAGATCGATTAATTTGACAGCCCATCCGACAAATTCCGGGATAGCTTCAATAATGGCTTCCGCATCGCCGATTAAAGTTACAACCGTACGATTATAATCAATATCAGGTTCATAAGAAACCAACTTGAATCCGCTTTTATTTTTTAAAGGAGCAATGATTGCCTCAATAATATTATGATCGCGTCCCTCACTGAAATTGGGAACACATTCAACAATTTTTCCCATCTTATTTCCCCCCTTTTAGGTATTTATCATGCACAAGATGTTTGATAAAATCCTCATCAGTTAGATAAGGAATGGTTATGCTGGTATTACGGTCCAAAGTGTTATACTCCTTAGCTACCGATAAAGCATTCTCGTTACGAGCCCAGGATCGACGCGATACCCCAGCCATAACATCAAAAGCCATTGCTGTTTCTAATATTTCATCAACCCGTTTTGATCCATCAAGAACCATGCCAAACCCGCCATTGATGGCTTTGCCAATACCAACGCCCCCGCCATTATGGAGAGCAACAAGACTCATTCCTCGCGAAGCATTGCCAAGAGCAACTTGTGTCGCCATATCCGCCATTACATTTGACCCATCCTTGATATTGGAAGTCTCACGAAATGGGGAATCGGTACCGCCGGTATCGTGATGATCACGACCGAGCATAATCGGTCCCACTTCACCATTACGAACCATTTTATTGAATATTTTTGCTATTTTAAGCCGACCCAGGGCATCTTGATAAAGAATCCGAGCTTTAGTTCCCACTGTCAATCGGTTCTGTTTGGCATCCCGAATCCAGTTATAATTATCTAAATCTTGGAACCGTCGATCTTTATCGATAGCCATCATCGCTGCTTGATCAGTTTTATCGAGATCACTTTCTAATCCTGATAAACATACCCAGCGGAAGGGTCCATATCCATAATCAAATAACACTGGCCCTAAAATGTCTTCAACATAGCTTTGCCAAATGAATCCGTCCAAATCATTGACACCATTTTTACAGATTTCTGTCATACCGGAATCAAATATTGCTTTTAAAAAACTATTGCCATAGTCAAAAAAGTAAGAATGTTGATTAATGAGCATTTTAATGGCTTCATAATGACGTTTCAGACTTTGATTGACGAGCAGTCTGAAACGATCGGGATTGTTTGTTAATAGCTCGGTTCGCTCGGCAAACGATAACGCTACCGGGCAATAACCGCCTTCATAGACGGCATGACAACTAGTCTGATCACTAAGCAAATCAATATGAATTTTGTTTTTGACTGCATATTCTAATAAATTAACTATATTACCATGAAAAGCAATCGACCAAGGAATTTGTTTATTCATTGCTGTTTGTGCTTTTTCAAATGCTATTTGCGGCGTTTCTGCCACTTCTTTAACCCAACCTTGATCAAATCTGGTTTTAATTCGCGATTCATCGACTTCAGCAATTATGGCGACGCCACCAGCGATTTCCGTGGCTTTCCCTTGAGCGCCACTCATGCCTCCAAGCCCGGAGGAAACAAACAGTCTGCCCCGTAAATTATCTTGATTAGGAATACCCAGTTTACTGCGTCCGGCATTCAGCAAGGTTGAGTATGTGCCGTGAACAATTCCTTGCGGTCCGATATACATCCAACCGCCAGCAGTCATCTGACCGTAGCTGGCAACACCTAACTGCGCTGCTCGGTTCCAATTATCGGAATCATCATATAATCCAATCATCAAGCCATTAGTTACGATAGCTCGAGGTGACGATTTGAGTGAATCAAATAACCCCAACGGATGACCCGACATCATTACGAGGGTCTGATGATCGTTCATTTCCTGTAAATATTTTTTTACCAGGTGATATTGCATCCAGTTTTGCATCACCGCTCCGGTTTCACCATAAGTAATCAGTTCGTATGGATAGAGTGCAACATCAAAATCAAGATTGTTATCAATCATTACTTGAAGAGCTTTGCCTTCAATAATCTTTCCTTGATATTCATCAATGGGTTTGCCATAAATTCGTTTTGAAGGCCGGAACCGATAACCATAGATTCTTCCTCTTGATAAAAGCTCATCTAAAAACTCTGAAGCAAGTTGTTTTTGCCACTGCTCAGGAATATACCGCAATGCATTTTTAAGAGCTAATTGGGTTTCTGTTTCTGACAAAGTAAAGTGCCGTTTCGGAGCTCGCCGGATTGTGGGCATAAATGAAGGGTAGTCTGGTAGTTTTGCGAAAATATCGCCTAGAGTAAACGTAGTCTTTTCGCTCATTCATGATTCCCCCAGTCGATGACATCAAATATACTATTGTTAATTAACAATGCTTCGCAAGCGTTAATGTAAGGATACATAATTGTATCTGAGGTCAGATATGGAATCTGCTTCCTGATGATTTCATAAGCAATCTTAGTATCATGACCTAAGCCTTTTTGTTCACGCAAATCGATAGCTTGACAAGCTGACATAAATTCCATGGCTATAACTTTGCGAGCATTATCCAGAATTGCTCCCGCCTTTCTGGCCGCAATTGTTCCCATGGAAACGTGGTCCTCTTGATTAGCTGATGAAGGGATGGAATCAACACTGGCTGGATGGGATAAAATCTTATTTTCACTGACTAGTGATGCAGCACTGTATTGAACAATCATAAACCCGGAGTTGATACCACAGTTTTTAACTAAAAATGGTGGTAATCCATTCGATAAACTGGGATTGACTAATCTTTCAATCCGTCGTTCACTAATATTGGCTAGTTCCGAAATCGCAATCCCTATAAAGTCAAAGGCAAGGGCTAGAGGTTGGCCATGAAAATTGCCAGCACTGATTGCTTCTTCCTGATCATAAAATACGATGGGATTGTCAGTAACGGCATTCATTTCGGCTTCAACAATTTTTCTAACATATGTAAATGTATCTAGACTAGCCCCATGAACTTGAGGCGCGCATCTGAGGGAATACGCATCCTGAACCCGCATTTCTCCTTGTCTGGTAGTCATTTTACTGCCATTCAAGTGTTTCAAAATCATTTCCGCAACTTTAATTTGCCCTGGTTGTCCCCGCAATTCATGAACACGGGAATCAAATGCATCAACGATACCATGTAAGGCTTCTATCGACATAGAAAGCGCCAAGGTAGCCATCTTTTCTAAATGGATGGCATCATATAAGGTCAACGCCCCAATGGCTGTCATGGCTTGCGTGCCGTTAATTAATGACAAGCCTTCCTTCGCTTTTAACTCTTTGAGTGGAACTATTTTTGCTAATTCAAATGCCTGTTCTGAAGACATTCGTTTTCCTTGATAAAACACTTCTCCTAAGCCAATCAAAGGTAAACTCATATGTGAAAGCGGAGCGAGATCACCGCTCGAACCAAGACTGCCTTTTTCAAAAACAACTGGATAAATATCTTTATTAAGCAATTCCATCAATTTTTCAATGGTTGTCAATCGAATTCCACTATAACCTTTAATTAACGCATTAATTCGCAATGCCATCATGCCCCGAACTATGTCTTCTGCGAGAGGACTGCCGACACCACAGGCGTGGCTCATTAGTAAATTCTGTTGTAATTTCCCAACCTCACAAGGATTGATACGCACATCTGATAATTTTCCAAACCCAGTGTTGATGCCATATACTGGCTTATCTCCGGCGGCGACTTTTTCCACATACCGTTCAGCAGCTTGAACCAATAGTTTATTTTCGGCTTTAATTTCAACTTTTTCATGCCTACGAGCAATGCAAACAAGACTTTCTAAATTTAAATTTTTACCATCCAAAATTATCATCGTTTTTCACCTCATCGAATATATTAATTATATCTTATGGGCACAAAAAAAGAAAGCGTTTTCGGTTTGTAACAACGCTTTCGTTATCGTTAAAAGAGTCCTAATAAAGATAATTAAGAAATGTGATTTACTAATATTATCTGCTTTCTATACCCAAAAAACGATTCAATCGACTTATCATCTTGTCAACTAGCGATCCTATTCTTCATTTTTTAGGAAAGCGTAAAATTCTAGTTCTTTATCTTGATTATCCGCCGATATCGTTCCAACGGGAGCAACTAAAATCGTGAATTCTTCTTCGCCATCTAAGCTAAACAAATCGTCACACGGCTTGCGATCAAAAGCGCCAATTGCACAAGTTCCTAAACCAATTGCCTCACAAGCAATGTACATATTTTGACATACATGCCCGATATCAACAAGAATGATGCGATGCGCAAAACAGGAATAACGCCATTCCGAACGATACGGGACGACGCTCCAAAAAAAGATGACATTCGCCACTGCCGCCCATCTTTGTCCAAATAAAGCTACATCAAGCTTTTTATCGGCATCATCGACACTGCTTAAAAATTCGATTTGGTGTGATAAAGGCAAAAAATGATATGTTCCCGGGCGTAATCCTTCAACTTTGTTGACAATAAAATAAGTTTCAAACTCATGCCTTGCTCCACCCGACGGCACAGTCCTAAGCGTCGCATACTTATTTCCACGGATGCTTTTGATGCCTTGTGTTGACCATAATAAAAACGACAATTGCAATAAGGTCATTGATTCATCCGAATAAACCCGGTGACTGACACGATTATTAATGACTTTCAATATATCATTATCAATTTCTAAATCGGCAAAATTATGCGGTAAATCTATTTGTTCTGAGGTCATTTTCATCTTCACAAGTGGTGGTTGTGGGATTTTTAACTGCTGATCACTTGGTTCTTCAATTCCTAAATCATCATATTGTAAAAACGTCCGCCCTTTTTTAATTAAATCTTTCACTTTTTCACTTGGCATATCTCTTCCTGCTTTCTATGGACTAATGTTCATTTCATCGTATCATATTTTCTAAAGACATTCAATTCCTTGTCAAAATTATGTGAGACTTATGCGTAAATATGTCCATAAACACTATGAATACAAAAAAATATGCTCGCGAATCGCGAGCATATTCAAACATTCAAACTGGTGCGCCATCAGGGACTCGAACCCAGGACCCAATGATTAAGAGTCATTTGCTCTACCAACTGAGCTAATAGCGCATGCATATAATATGATATGCCAAAACGATCTTTTTGTAAACTGTTTTTTGTGTGGTTTGCAAATAATATTAGCGATTCTTAAATATGATATCAAAGAAAAAAGTCGTTCCGAAGAACAACTTTTTTAATTGGCAACTATAATTATTCGGTCAATGCGCCTTCAGCGGGGCATGCATATAGTTGTGCTAACAAAGTTAAATAAGTACTTGAATGAATCGTAACACCGGCACAAGCGTCAAGTAATGTTGTTCCATCTAAGGAAACACCCCGACCACCGATAGCCACCATTGCGGAATTATAGCCGTGCTCAAGCACGTAATTAGTAATCAAATTGACTTGTTCATACCATTCAAGTGTTGTTTCTAATGTATCTGACTCAGTCCAAGCACCGTCCGCAAATACTTGTGCCGATGCTCCGACCATGCCATAATTATCGCCAAGTTGTTGTTTGGTATATGCATTCCAAGTAAAGATGCCATCGACAGCGGAAGATGATGCTTTTTGCAGCGTGTCTAGCACTAATTCTTCCACAACACCTAACTCGTTGACAAGCATTGAAGCAATATACAAATCGCTTCCTGAGCAAACAACAGTTTGGAACTTGCCTTGACGAGCTAACGCAATTGCTTCTTGTGCTAATTCGTTATATCCGGATTCAGATATTGTCGCTCCGGCAACATTTGTAAAATCACCATCAAGATTGGTTTGAACAGCATCAACGCCATTAGCTAGCCAATAAGCTTCGATTAAAGCTGCTTGTTCGTGCCATTCTAATTGTGTTGTTTCCGCAAGTCCCATCCAAGCCACATATCCTTCATGAGTTGGAGTATCAGTAGTTGCTGAGTATGTGCTATAGAACATGTGATATTCAAAGCCTAATTCTTTTTTGGTTTTAGCGTTCCAAGCAAATGTATATGCGTAGTAATCATCATCGGGATTAGCGGGTGTATATGGGTCTGTCAAAGTTGTTGATTGAGTGCTTGTTCCCTGACGGGCGTCAATGTTAAATCCGACGATTTCCCCATTTTCGATTGTAACTGTAACCATGGTTACTTCCGGAGTATATACTCCACGACTAACATGAACTCCAGCCTCAAAAGCAGTAAATTCTCCATCAACAGCGAATTCAACAGCTACTGGTGTCGTCGGTGTCGCCGTCGTTGGTGCTGTAGTTACATCGCAAGCCATTAAAACAAAAACCATAAGCATTGATAAAGATAAAGCGATTATTACTCTTTTCATATTGTTCCCCCTATATAATCTTTATAAATTATAACATATTTTCCAGACCCTGACAATCAATGTGCTCATCACATGTGAAGGCAAAACAGATACTCCTGCCTTGGAACTAAACAAACTTCTTTTTTTAACTTAGTTGTCCATTGTAGACTATTGTTTTGAATCAAAAAGAACTTATTTTTCAGCTGGTTTTATTTGGATTCCTTGCAACAATTCGTCCAAATACCGATTTAAAGCATCTTTGTCTTCTTTTTTTATCGGTTTGCATCCATCTGCTTTACAAGAACCAGAAAGCAAGGCCTTAGCCATATCGCGACAGCCAGCATATCCACAGGCGCCGCAATTGTATTTTGGTAACATATTTTCGATGTCATCAATACGATGGTCTTCTTTAACTCCGAAGTACTTGCCAATGATAAAAATTAACACTCCTAAAACAAACCCCAATAAGCCCAAAACCAAAGGAGGTAAAAAGATATCCATTTTATGCCAATCCTCCGAATCTCGAAAAAATCAAAGCTAAAATCGCTGCCAAAACCATGGCAATTGGTATTCCTTGGAATGCTTTAGGAATTGGACTAAATTCCAATTTTTCACGGATGATTGCATAAATATACATTACAAACATATAACCAAGCGGAATTGATATCGCATAGACTATCATTTCCGAAAATTCATATCCCTCTTTAACGTTAGTCAAGGCTACACCTAAGACAGCACAATTCGTCGTAATCAACGGTAAATAAATTCCTAAAGCTTTATATAAAGAAGGAGAAAAGCGTTTAATGATAGTTTCAATCATTTGGACTAATGCGGCAATGACCAAGATAAAGACAATCGTTTTCATGAATTCGATTTCCAGCGGTACCATGACAAAATTATAAATTGCCCACGTTACAATACTAGCCAAAATAATGACAACGAAAACGGCAAGTCCCATTCCCAATGACGAACTCCGTTTTTTCCCAACCCCGATAAATGAGCAAATCCCTAAAAATTGCGTCAGTAAGACGTTTTCAACGAAGAAAGCCGCAAAAGCAATCGCTACTAACTCAGCCATTATTTGCTCACCTCCTTCGTTGCTTTATCTTTTTTACCATTTTGAATCGCAGCAATCGCTGCCAAGATAAATCCAAGCGTGAAAAACGCTCCCACCGGCTGTAAGAACATATCAATTGGTTCAATACCAAGAAAATCAAACATAAAAGTCAAATCAAGTTTCACGTTACCCCAGATTGTAATCGTACCCGCTCCAAAAACCTCGCGAATAAGACTAATTATCATAATAGCTCCCGTATATCCGATAGCCATGCCGGCACCATCAACAACTGATTCAAGAGGTTTATGATCACCAGCATATGCTTCAGCTCGTCCAAAGATAATACAGTTGACAACAATCAAGGGAATGAAAACCCCTAAAGTTTCAAACAATTCTGGTAAAAAAGCTTCCATAACCATTTCCACGATTACAACTAAAGAAGCAATTAAAACAATGTATACGGGAATTCGGACTGGCATAACCAATTCTCTAATCTTGGGATTCATTGTAATTAATGAAACCAATAAGTTAGAAAAAACGAGAACAAATAATACCGCAACTCCCATTCCGATTGCATTTTCAATCGACTTGGTAATCGCGAGAGCTGGGCACATTCCTAATGCAAAGACGAATAATTGGTTTTCTTTGATGAAGCCCTTGAAAAAATTTTCTTTAACGGTCATCAGTTATCACCTCCGAAATCGAGTGTCGCCTGAATTGCTACCATATCAAAACAAAGAAGTATTGCATCACAGGTTACCGATGTTCCGGCTTTAGCTTCAAATAGACTTGTATCCGGCAAAACCGCTCCGACCATATTGAAGTCATGAGTTTCAATTGTATCTTTACCATAACCCGCCGACTCTTGGTGAGAAACAACCATATAAGCGATGACGGTTCTGTTTTCATCGACCGCTATCAGCATGTTCAAACCTTCGGAAAAGCCAGTCGTTGTCACGCTGTAAACCCGAATAGACGGATCAGTTTCAGCATTAGGAGTCAATAGATAAACCGTATCGATATTCTCCGAAAGTGATGAATCCGTAATTGTATAAAGGGACAGATCAATTCCTAAATCGCTTAATGCAGCATATTTTTTTGCTTGCTCATTTTGAAGAATAATGGGTGCGGTTAAATAATTAACGACAGAAAGCGCTATTCCACAAATGACACCTAAAATTAATAATACCAATCCGGAAGTCAATCCTTGTTTCATTTTATTCATCTCCCGTTAAAGTACTGATAAAGTTGTCCAATAGGTAAATCAACTGTTTCATAGCATTTGATGTAATTGTCGCATCAGCGACTCCATCGACGACGATATTTCCATCATCCAAATACTGATTTATCAAATTGTTTTCAACTTCTGGAGCTGGTCCCCCAGCATAATCACCATATTCATTTTCATCATAAGTTTCAGAAGAAGTAATAACGGGAATTCCCTCGATACCATCAAGGGTTGCATTTAAGGTAATAGTGACTACAATAGGTGTCGATTTAAAACCCTTAGCATTCATCACTAAAACCCTGGTATCGACGTTATAACTGACGAACCAGCTTTTATTAGACACTAATCCACTGGCAGAAGCTATCGTTTTCAAAACAGTTTGTTCATCGATTGTTAGTGTGACACCATCGCCAACGATGCCAACGTAATCATATGTTCGCGACAAGTATACTGAGACAGCTGTATTATCTTCTCCATGAATAACGTCAGCGATAAAGACCGCATTAGCAAATGTATCCGGATTATAGTTATATGTCATACTGACGATAGTAATATTGGTTGTGGGAATCTCAAAACCATACTCAACCGCATATACTTCGCGAGCATAAAGCAAGCCGATTTCAAACCCCTTACTCGACTCGGTCGCTTCTGCGACCGCATCGATTTCGATCGACAGCGTATCAAATTGAAAATTTTCAAACTGTGTAAACCAAGTATCAGTAAGTGTACTATATATCGTTTGTGTTTCCGCATTCGCAATAACAACAACTCCAATACAAGTATCGGTAGCGATATCAATGGCAAAAGCAATGTTGAGCCCATCTTCGTGACCTTTAGAGCTAACAACATAGACAACACCAATTTCCACATCGCCATTATATATGTGATAACTGTCAATGATTGATGGCGAGAATTCGCCTCGATCTCCCGAGAGATTGTAGGTTTTATCAACTGTTTCTGATGTATATTTCTCCACTTTGGTTCCTTGAGCGAACAAAGCCAAATATGATGCCACCCGCGCTGCTTCTTGTTCGGCTTCTAATCGCGATAGTTCAGCCTCGGCAACTAATACTGCATGTTGATTGGTTACATAACGGCTATAGATTCCACCGATGGCAAATATTCCAATCAAAATTGCGATTAATCCCATTAGCAATCCGTAATTCTTAAAAAATATTTTCATAATCAGTTCCACCCCCCAATATACAAAGGCAGTCCAATGCTGGCTGAATAAATGGAATTTGCTTTTATCAAAGCATAGGTAGCAATGGCAATAATTAAAATAGCTAAAATAATGATTTTAATAATTGTCTTTTTTGTCACACCTTGGGTTCTAATGACACTAGTCCATTTATCGATTGGCATCGTAAAGATATTCATAAAGATAATCGATGTGGCAACCCCTTCAGGATATTGACCGATAAAACGGAACAGAACCGTGAAGACCCCGAGGAATAGAGCAAAGACAATTTTCCCAAGCGGATTCTTCGGAGTTGTTACCGGTTCAGTAGCCATAAAAACAGCTCCGAACATTAATCCACCTGATAAAATACTAAACGTCGGAAACCAAATTCCTGCCTGACCATTAAAAATGCCGATTAGCCAAGACAGTCCAAATACCGTTCCGATATAGATAACCGGTACGAACCATTTGATTACTTTTCGTGCCGACAACCACACGAAAGAAATGATACAAGCAAGTGCACTCGTTTCTGCTAATGCTCCTGGTATAGTTCCTATAAAAAAGTTCCATAATGATCCATAAGGCGCCACCAGAGTCTGGTAGGACAAAAGATTCGTGGTGGATAAAGTGCTTAAAGGTGTTGCTCCAGCAATTGCATCAATAAGAACTTCGGAACCATTGAGAACACCGCCAGCCTTATTAATGACTCCCATCAAAGTAAAAGCAATCGCCACATAGCCAATTAAAGCCGGATTGAAGATGTTATAGCCAAAACCACCGAACAATAATTTTGTTACAAAAGTCGCCATAATACATCCGAAGATTAGAACCCAAATCGGCGTATATAATGGCAAAATCATGGCCAATAAAATACCAGGAATCATAGCATATGATAATTGTAATTTTTTCATCATTACTTTCAACGTTCGCACTTCTTTGTCAGTAATAATAAAGAATAATCCTTCAATTACCATCGAAATTAGTCCGCCAAGCATAATAAAGATTATCGGATAGAACATTTCTAACAATGTTGCATTACCTTCAACATATACTTTGATACCGTTCTTATACCAAGCAAACAAGATTAGGGGGATTAAGCCTATCAAAAAATCGCGCATGATGACTTGAGTGCCATAGGTTAAATCATCAGTCTTCCGTAAAAACGGTGCCTTCCCGTTAGCAAATCTAGCCATATTATGCCCCCTTTCTCAGTAATTCTTTAGCCCTTGCAACATAATCGGCAATTTCAATATGAGATGGACAAACATAAGAACATAGTCCACATTGCATGCATTTTTGCGCATTTAGTTCCTTTATCGCTTTCGTATCTTTGCTTTCAAATGCGCGTTGGATTTCGGTGGGAGTAAGATATACTGGACAAACATCGGCACATTTTCCGCACCCAAGGCAAGCTGGGTGTTTTAATTCTTCAGGCATTGGTTTGACAATCACTGATCCCAATGTATCATTGACAATCAAATCGTCGATAAGAATTGCCCGCCCCGTCATTGGTCCACCAGCAATATACCAAGCTTTTGTCGGATCGAGTCCTTCAATGTATCCGCCAGCTAATAAGATTAGTTCTTTAACTAAAGTTCCTAGAGGAACGTAAAAGTTTTGTGGGTTTTTGATTCCTTCTCCGGAAATCGTTATCACTCGAGAAATCAAAGGAATATTCTTTTCGACAACATCCGCAAAAACAATAGCTGTCGCCGAATTATCAACGATAGCCCCTGCTTCTGCTGGTAATCCCGAGTAAGATTTCTTAGTGATTTTCTGAACAATATACTTTTCCCAGCCAGCTGGATAAATATCCTTAACCTCGTATAATTCAATGCCAGGATAATTAAGTAGCAGGGGTTCCAAACTTTCCTTAATATGCGTGTTGTATGCTTTAAAAGCCACAACGCCTTTTTTGGCATCGGCCGCTCTCATAAAATAGGATAATCCCTTGAGTAACTTTTCGGGATAGGAATTAATAAGCATATAATCACAAGTTAGGTAGGGTTCACATTCCACAGCATTGATAATTACAACATCAATCGGACACTTCGCTTGATATTTGATGTAGGTTGGGAATCCCGCACCTCCAAGACCGGAAAGTCCTGCTTGTTGCATTTTTATGACTAAATCATTTCGTGACAATAGCGAAACATCGGTTTGCACATGAATGCTTTCGTCCATCCGATTTTGAAAGTCATTTTGAATCTCAATTGCTTCTACCATCCGTCCCGATGCGTGCCATACTTTTTTAATCGCTGTCACAGTTCCACTCACCGAAGCATGAATCGGCATCGCTCCAAAGCCTTCTCTTAATGCCACTGTTTGTCCAATCGCCACTTTATCTCCGATTTCAACAATTCGTTTCAGAGGTGATGCTTGTTGAAGCAGGGGAATGTATACAAAGGGTGGATTTAAATATTCATGCATTGGTAACGTTTTGGACATGGTTTTTTTACCATCAATCCAAATTCCTTTTGCTTTGTGTATAATCATAGAATGCTGTTCCTCCTCATCTTTTCATCTAGTCTAAAAACCATGTGATATTATATCACATCATATCTACATAAGAAATATCTTAGTATAAGAAAGTATCGCATCGATTACTGCTGTCGATTGATGGTTTTTAGAAGTTGGTCCAGCTCTTCTTTAACCAAATAACGGTACTCTCCTGATGGCAAACTATCTAATTTGATATTCATAATTCGGATGCGTTTCAAGGTTAAAACATGGAAACCCATTGCTTGCGTCATCCGACGGATTTGCCGATTCAGCCCTTGTGTTAGAACAATTGCCAACTGCCTTTTATCTAGTTGTGTAACTTTGCATGGTTTGGTGATCGCGTATTCATGACGGGCTGGATTATATATTTTTACTCCTGTCATCATCGCAGACAAAAATTCGGCGGTAATATCGTTGTCAAGATCAACGATATATTCTTTGTCATGTTCGTTTTCGCTTCTTAGTATTTCGTTGACAATCATCCCATCATTAGTTAAAAGAATTAACCCTGAAGAGTCTTTATCTAACCGTCCAATCGGAAAAATTCGCTCCGGAAAATGAAGAAAATCAATTATATTTTTCGATTTTGCCTGATCAGTAGTCGATTCAATGCCCACGGGCTTGTTAAATGCTAAATAGATGGCTTTGGGTCGTTTTCGGATTGATTTTCCATCAATAGAAATCGCATCATCATCGCCAACATCGGTTCCTATCTGGGCGAATTGTCCGTTAATCATGACACGTCCATTTTGAATCAAACGATCCGCTTCTCGCCTGGAACAAAATCCCGTCGAACTGATATAGACATTAATTCTCATAATTAAGTCCGTCCATTCATTAAAAGTCTCATAATTTCTGTATCGCGTTCTTTCCAGGGAATCAAATCGTTGCTTTTGACTCTTTGGTTATTATCAATTGCCGTTTGCAACATAACCCAGCACGGAACATATCCATAATCAATTTCATAAGCTTCCAAAGCAAGAGGTAAAATATATTTATGGACTTGGCAGAAGTAATACCGCGATTCCTGTTGAAAAATCGCATATTTACCTTCATAATCCTTGGCATATTCCATTGTTGATCCGAAAGGGATGATTTTCGTGTGAATTGTATATCCAGTTTCTTCTCGTACTTCCCGTTTTAAAACGGCAAAGGCTTGTTCATGATCGTTCTTACCGCCTCCGGGAAACTTGTATTCACCGTATTTTTGGGATTTTATGAGTAAAATCAAATTATCATGAAAAATTATTGCTCGATAAGCTTTCCGAAAAAGGGTTGACTGCTGCATATCAAGTCCGGTATGACGATATATGGTTAACAATTCTTTCATTTTTTTAGCAGAAATATCCTTTCATCAAAGCAATGACTTGGAGTACATCGCTACGTGTGATTCCGTTATGAGTTACAAAACGAAACCCGACTTCCCAAGGTTCGATTTTAACTCCTTGTTCAAACATATAAGCCAGTAAATGATGTTTCCGTTCGTCATCAATATCAAAAAAAATAATATTGATGTCGCGTTGAGTTAAATCGACAGTCAATCCTTTAATTTCTTGTAATCCCGCCGCAAGAATCTTGGCGTTTTCATGATCGATGTCTAGTCGTTTACTCATCTTTTCTAAACTGATGATGCCACAAGCGGTAAGAATTCCTGTTTGCCGCATGCCACCACCCATGATTTTTCGTTTTCTTCGAGCAGATTCAATAAATGATTTGGAACCGACCAAAACCGTTCCTATTGGTGAACACAACCCCTTCGAAAGACAAACGGATATACTATCAGCATAAGTTGCTAATTCCGAAACATCACATTTTAAGAAAGTCGCCGCATTGAAGATTCTCGCCCCATCAAGGTGAACTGCCACTCCCCGCGATTTCGCAAGCATATATACATTATTCATGTACGCTAATGGTAGAACTCGACCTCCATAAGCGTTTTCCACACAAATTAGCTTTGTTCCCGCGGTAAAAGTCGATTTAGTTTTAATTGATTTTGCCAGTTTATCTAAATCCCAGATGCCATTGTTGCTTTCAATAGTATATAGTTGAACCCCAGCAATAATCGAAGATGCTCCCGATTCATGAATTACAATGTGAGCATTTTGATCAACAATAACCTCATCGCCCCGTTCAGCATGAGTAAAAATTGCTAATTGATTTGAGAATGTCCCCGAAGGAACAAATAATGCCGCTTCCTTTTTAAATATCTGCGCGGTCAACGCTTCCAATCGATTGGTTGTCGGATCATCTTCAAAAACATCATCGCCGACTTCACAGGTTAAGATAGCATTTCGCATTTCATCGGTTGGTTCAGTGACAGTGTCACTGCGTAAATCAATATATCTCATAATGTTGTTCTCCCGATAATAATGGCTTTTTGATACATTTTAGACTCTTTAAGGATGCTTTCCAACACTTGCTGGTAGAAAGGCGCATATGGAGAGCCTTTAATCCGATCGATATTTTTTTGGATGATTTCGGTTTCCCGTTGATGATCATAAACAGATAAATCATTTGCCATTTTATACTCAGAAATAGCTGAAACGACTTCCATCCTATGGATAAATAATTCTTGCATTTTTTGATCAATTTCGTCAATCTTATTTCTCAAAATTGATAATTCGTCCATGATGTACCCCTTCAAATTATACTAAGGTAATTATAACATATCTAAAGATACTTGCGGTTTTTATTCCTAAAAAAGCAGAAAAAAAGTCTTGACGAATCAAGACGATTTTGAATGGATGAACTTGTTCAACGCTAATGCGGCTATGGCTCCGTCAGCAACTGCTTTGGCAATCTGTGATAATCCCCCAATACAATCGCCAGCAGCGAACAACCCGGGGATATTAGTCATAAATTTGTCATCAACCACAATCATGTTATTATCAATGAATGCTCCCATTCGTAAAGCGAAGTCGGTCGCAGAAGGCGTCCCGATCGCTACAAAGACGGCATTGATTGGGTATTTGTTGTTATCGGTAATGATTGCTTTGATTAGTTCGTCGCCAACAAAACTGTTGATTGGGTCGGTAATAATTTTAACCCCTTCAATTTTAACGGAAAGTTGTTTTCCGTTTGTGAAAACGTATAAGTCTGAAGTGAAATTTCGCAATATTTCAAGTTCTTCTGCCATGAATTCACCTTCACCTAAAATGGCAATTGTTTGTTTGCGATATAGGAAGCCATCACAAATGGCACAATAAGAGATACCCTTGCCAATGAAATCCGCAAATCCAGGAATCCTTAGATTTGGTCGATTTGACCCAGTAGCGAGCAAAACCGTCTTGGCTTCATATTCATTTTGGTTCGTCTTTACTTTAAACAGTTCCAATTTATCAATATTCAATACTTCCTCCGTGCGGATTTCGATGCCTAAACGTCTGGCTTGGCTCAAACCGTTATCCACAATTTGCCTTCCCGGAAGTGGGTTTGGGAAACCATAATAGTTTTCGATATGATCGGTTTTATCGAGGGCTCCGAAATCTTTCATCAAAACCAACACTTCTAATTTAAACCGTTTTAAATAGATGGCTGACGAGATACCGGCGGGACCTCCGCCCACGACAATGACATCATACATAAGTTATAAACCTAAATTTCGTAACAAGTCTTCTTTGCGCATTAAACCGACAACTTTTTTAGCAATAACACCATCTTTAAACAAAATAATGGTCGGAATAGTCGAAACGTTATACCGTCTTGCAATCACTTCCGAATTGTCAACATTCAGTTTTCCCACCTTGACTTTGCCCTCTAGTTCAGTAGCGATTTCCAAAATAGTGGGACCTAGCATCATGCAAGGCCGGCACCACGGTGCCCAAAAGTCAACGATGACCGGTAAAGTAGAATCCAATACTTCGGTTTTGAAGTTGCTATCAGTAATTTCTAATGCCATAATTCTAACCCCCTTAAAAAATATTTTTTTATAAATACATTATAACCATTATAGTCAGTAATTTCTAATCATATGCTCATTAATGCTCTTCGTTGTTTTGATTAAACAAAGATATTTGTTGGTAGCCTTGAGTCTTCTCGGTAAGAATCTTACGATAGTTCACAAAAATACAGTCTGCAAGGTCAGAAAGCGAAATATTAGATGTGTCGATTGTTAAATCAAGGCCTTCGATTCTTTCAACATCGAATTCAATCCGATCAGCTACAATTCGTCGTTTTATATCTTCCGGAAGATCTTTGCGACTTTCCATCCTTTGAATTCGAGTTTCCTCTTTGGTTTTAAGAAAAATGGCAACGATTTTGCACATTTTAAGGGCTAGAAATGATTTTAATCCTTGTGGTTCTAAAATTATCAGCTTATCATCACGCAATTCGTTAAGCGGAGTTCCGTAACAATACCCGTTATAAACGGCGGTTTCCGCAAAATAACTATGTTTTAACAGATTCATAAATTGAGCGTCCGTGACAAAATGATAATCGAAACCATCAATTTCATTAATCCTTTTAGCGCGTGTCGTGCACGTCACAACGCGTGAAATAGGATATCGATTTATCATTATTTTCGCTGATTCAGTTTTTCCCGAGGCACTGGGACCAACAAGTATTAACATCCGTATCACCCTTTCATCTTTCATTGATAATTATATCACACGGATTTGAATGCGAACATAAAAAACCAAAAAACAGCGTAGCATTATTTTTCGTTTCCAAATCAATGGGAATTATCATTGCATTCCCCTCATTAAACTCATATAATAGAGCCATCAAAGGAGGAAAGCATATGCGAACGATATTTATTGATAAAAGCGATTCAGGAAAAACATTTGAACAATACATTGCCAAACGCTTTTCAATGATAGCTAAACCGCTTTATTATCAGTATTTACGCAAAAAATGCTTTAAAATCAACGGCGTTCATACCCTAACAGGGAAAGAAATTCTCTCTGAAAACGATCTCATCACCTTTTATGTCGATGATAAGTATTTTGATCAAACAGCGGAAAAAACGATTTCTATTCCCATTTTGTATGAAGATGACAAACTCCTGGTTGTTGACAAACCCGAAGGTTTGCTATCACATCCCGATGGTTCTTTAAAAGAAGATGATCTTTTAACCGCTCTATCTAAGCAAAAAAAAGTTCCCTTAGGCACTTTTGCTTTAGTCAATCGCTTGGATTTTAACACTTCTGGACTCCTTCTTGTTGGCAAGAATAGTAACTCGACCATGGAGTTAAACGATGCTGCCCTAAAGAATAGTATTCGTAAATATTATCGATGTTTGGCAGTTGGTTATTTTGATGTGCCTTCAGCTTTATTGCAAGCCTATTTGTTAAAAGACGAAGTCAGTTCTTTAGTTCGTGTTAGTTCGATTAATTTACCTCGGGCACAGGAAATCATAACCCGCTATACTGTATTAGCGGAAGGTAACGGACTGTCGCTGCTTGAAGTGGAATTGATTACCGGAAGAACCCATCAAATTCGAGCTCATTTGGCGTTTGTCGACCATCCAGTATTAGGAGACCCGTTATACGGCAATGAAGCCATAAACAAACGCTATGGTGTTCTCAAGCAAGTTTTGCGATCATATAAACTTGCTTTCATGATTACCGATTCATTAAGTCCTTTGGCATATCTAAATGGGAAAATCGTTGAAAAGGATGATCCAACTTGGATACAATATTTGAAAAAATAAAAATGACGCCATCACCAATGTGATAACGTCTTTTTTTATCCAATTCGCTTTCCTTTACAAAATATATGCTTGATGTCGATGTCATTATCAAAAATGATAATATCTGCTGCTTTTCCGCATTCCAATGATCCAATCATCTTATCATATCCCAGCAATTTGGCTGGTGTTAAAGTTAACATTTTCACAGCTTCAGTGATAGGAATGCCGATGTTGATCGCATTGCGAAGCAAGATATCGCCAGAAGCAATACTTCCAGCCAGTTTTTTTGAACCTGCCAAATACACAGCTTCGCCAACATCGACTTGAAATCCCGAGGCATTGCCTAAATGAAACGTTCCTTTCGGCATCCCCGCAGGACTCAAACAATCAGATACTAAAATCATTTTCTCGCTGGTCTTGTTTTTATATGCAAGCATAATCATTTCCGCAGGTACATGCTGCAAGTCACCAATGATTTCTACAAATAAGTCATTTTCGATTAAAGCAGTTTCAACAATTCCTGCCGCTTTTTTTCCTTCAAACTCTTCCGCATTCGAGGTGGCATTATATAAATGGGTCACACTGTTAAAACCGTGCTTCATAGCATCGGTGATTTGCCGCCCAAAAGCATTAGAGTGACCAATAGAAGCATTAATGCCGTGATTACTTAAATAATCGCCCATTATTAAAGCTCCCGGTAATTCACAAGCAATAGTCCAGCGTTTAATAAAGGGGAAAGCAGCGATTAAAGTTTGATATTCATTGGGGTCCGGATTTTTTAACAAATGCTCATCATGCGCTCCTTTTTTCGTTTCTGAAAGGTATGGCCCTTCCATATGAGCGCCAAGCAGACGAACGCGAATCAGCGAAGATTCGCTAGCTTTTTGATACGCAGAAAGAAACGCTTTTTGATCAAACAGCGATGCCGATACCGCTGTTGGAACAAGCGATGTCGAACCGTGCGATAAATGATATTCTGTGATTGTCTTGAAAGCTTCAGGTGTGGCTTCCATAAAATCGTGACCACCACCGCCGTGCAGATGAATATCCACGAATCCTGGAGCTACATAATATCCAGCAGCATCAATTACCTCATCGGCAATCGCCGCATTTGTACCCAAAGACAGGATATGACCATCTTCGATTAACAGGCTTGCACTTACGATTTCCGAAGGTAAAATCACTGATCCGTTTTTGATAAGCGTCCGCATAATAGCCTCCCCTAAAAATGGAATCGTTTTTTAATTTCATCTTTAATCGATTTAGGAAAGAAGAAAACTATAATTAACAGAATGAAAATGGCTAAACCGAAAGCGGCAAGCGATGGCCAAACCACAGTAACAATGTTGAATAGACACAGAATAATCGGAACTAATGAAAAAACCATAATTGTTAATAAGTAAAAAATATAGTCGCGGAAGTTAATTCGGCGAATCCAAATAATTGCCGAAATCGCGACATTGCAAGATAAAAGCGCTAAAGGTGTAACATAGTTTATTGCCCAACCTCTTGCTTCCGGCTCTGTAAACTGTTGATCAATCATATTAAGAATCAAGATCAAAGCTGTAGTTAAAAGTGCCAACTTAAAGGCGATATTTTGCCGAGATAAGACCCCATATCGAACAATCATAAATACATATAATATTGACCCGATGGGAATCAAACTCCATAATTTTCCTTCCCATGCTGTCAAATTAATTGCCAAAAGGACCGCTATCGCCACAATCGTGATAAACAAGATAATCTTTTTAGTTAATGGTAAAACTTCTCGACGCAGGGGAATAAACTTCGGATATAATTCAATCCAGGTTTCATCGTTATCGCCTTGAAGCACTTGATGACAAAGGGGACAGTATTTTTGATTGGTTTGCACGTCAACGTGGCATTTATCACAGTATTTCATCGATATTCCTCCACATAATTGCTTTCCAAAGTCATATGAATGCCTTTACTAGTAAAATGACGGAAAAATTCCCGCTCAATAGTTGTCTCGACAATTGAGCGAGTAAATGTCATGGAAAATTGATCTTTATAGGTGACAACTCCAAAATTTACCGTATTAAAACGACCGGAATAAACACCGACAGAAATTTTATCTATATGTGGTTGCATTGATTCCGGAAAATCAATTTTGCCTAAATTAGAAAAACTTAAAGTATTTAATAATAATCCCATCATGTTATAACCGATTTTCAACACAAATTTTTTGAGAAAATATGGT
>Ga0172377_10001402_pt1 | contig 24244 bp, 21 predicted proteins | sample Pumphouse3metaG_FD_119749 | JGI IMG/M metagenome (GOLD analysis project Ga0172377, IMG submission 119749) | Leachate microbial communities from a municipal landfill in Southern Ontario, Canada - Pumphouse #3 metaG | ecosystem: Engineered > Solid waste > Landfill > Unclassified | place: Canada... | reverse complement strand
CTGGATTCCGTAGTAATCGCGAATCAACAACTCGCGGTGAATATGCCCCTGCTCCTTGCACACACCGCCCGTCAAACCATCCGAGTTGGGTTTCAGTGAAGCTGCCTCTAACTAGGGTTGTTGAACTGAGATTTAGCAAGGAAGGTTAAGTCGTAACAAGGTATCTGTAGGGGAACCTGCAGATGGATCACCTCCTACGCAGGGTGGGGCCTAGCCCCACCCTCTCAAAAACACAATGCGATAATTTGGCAAGGAAATCTCTAAACGGATTTCCCTCCAATTCCGAAGGTAGTTTACCATACACTAAACGTAGCATCGAACGTCATATCTATCATATCTTTTCATTTTTCTCTGTTTAGAGGCTTTTCTATGAGTCTGTCTGCTGTATATTGTTCCCGCTCCAGGTCTTCAAAGACCTATGCAGAAATGTTTGCCAAGATCATGAAGTGCAACTGTGTCTCCATCACCGGGCCCGTACCAGACGGAGATATCGTTTTCTTCGGCTGGATCTCCGGCGGCGGCAAGCTCAATGGTTACGATCAATTAAATCACGGAAACCTCCTTGCCGTCTGTGCGGTCGGTCTCAATTATCCGAGTGAGGATATCATTCACAGCATCGAACATAAGAACAACATCACGGTCCCCGTTTACTATTGCATGGGATGCATCGACCGTTCGTGTCTGAAACCATCCGAGAAGTTCCTACTGTCCGTGATCTGTTTGTTCACTCACTTCAAATGCAAGGGCCAGCAGGGTGATGTCCTGAGAGATGTGATAAAGCACGGCGGTACATTCGTATCGGAAGATCAGCTCTATCCGCTGATCGAGTACTGCACCGCTGTGAAAAAGTGATCCTGAGATCATAATATCCTTTTCTTTCTCAATACCCACATGACGGCCACCGTAGAGATGACCATCAGGATACAGACCACTTCGAATCCGTATCTGTAGTCGCTCATGGGCAGAGCGACGTTCATTCCGTATATTCCAGCTATCAGGACGGGTATGGACAGCACTAATGTGATGACCGTAAGCAGCTTCATTATGTCGTTCAGGTCATTGGAGACCATCGTATTGCAGAGGTTTCTGGCACCCTCGACGACCTCTTTGAAGATCGTAGCCCTCTCACTGTTCTGGGCGAGCATTATTATGACGTTTTGCAGTATGTCGTCAGTAGTGTCGTCGATCTTTCCTTCAAGGTTCTTCTGAACCTTGTCCATAACGGGCTGAAGTGATCTCAGTGAAGTGATGAAGTATATCAGGCTCGACTCCATCTGATGAAGGGCATAGACATCTTCGTCGTTGACCTTCTTTGCCACCCTTTTCTCTATTCCCCTTCTTCTGTCGTTGATCTTGTTGATGTAATCGAAATATCTCTGCATTATGGCGAGTATCAGAAGAAGGATCATGTCCATCTGTCTGTCAGATGAGAGATTCTTCGGGGGTTTTCAATGAAATCGGTCAGGATATCGCTCTTTTTCTGTGAGACGGTCACGAGTTTTCCGTCCATATGAAAGATGGCGATGGAAGAGGTGTTGTACATGGAATTCCCCTCTTTGTTGTCATAAGGAGCATCCAAAAGGAGTATGTTGTATCCGTCTTCGGAAGTGTATGCCGAACCCCTGTTCCTTTTCATAGGGAGTCTGAGATCGAATTCATCGATGCCTGTCAGGTCAGATATATGCCTGATCTCTTCTTCATCGGGAGAACTTGCCCTGATCCAATCCGCATCGTCGGCCTGAGAGGATCTGAACTGTCCGTCGAAGATCTTCAAGTATTCGATCATAATGCATAATGGATGTGATGTTTTAAGTCTGTTATGCGAAAACAAGGTAGTCCCGTCCGGATTCGAACCGGAGTCGCCGGCTCCAAAGGCCAGCATGATTGACCGCTACACCACGGGACTGTTGTTTTCGCTTTACGTTCCTTCAATTATTATAACCTTTTTCCGACAAGGTATGTCGAGGCACAGCCGGTCACTTCGGCATCAAGGAATTCGCCGAGGAGGATATTGCCCTCGATCGCAATCGGTCTGTAGTTCTCGGTACGTGTTATCACCGTACCTTCTTTGCCGTTCTCGGTCACAAGTACCCTGAATCTTTTTCCGATGAGGGCCGAGTTAACATCGTATTCAACTTCATTCTTGACTTCGGTCATCTTTGCGGACCTTTCCGCGGATATCCTGCCATGGATCTGTTCCATGGACGCGGCATCCGTACCCGGTCTGGCCGAGAACCTTGTGATGTTGACGGTGTCTGCCCTGAGCTCCCTCATGAGGTTCAGACTCTTTTCGAAATCTCCGTCCGTCTCTCCCGGGAATCCGACGATCATATCCGTTGCGATACTCACATCGGGGTATCTGCAGCGGATCCTTCCGACAGTGTCCATGAACCTTTCGACGGTGTAATGTCTTCTCATGTTTCCGAGGACATCGTCGCTGCCGCTTTGGACAGGTATATGGAAGAACTTGTAGACGCGCGGGTCGTCGATGGCATCGAGCAGTCTGTCGAGAATGGGTTCCAATCCGTTGGGATTCATCATGCCGATCCTGATGCGGTAGTCTCCGTCGGTGCGGAGCATCTTCCCGATCAGTTCTGCAAGGTCGGTACCGTTATCGCGGCCGTAACATGCGGTGTCCTGGGCGGTGACAAGGATCTCTCTGACGCCGTTATTGACCATGGTCTCGAACCTTTGGAGGATCTCCTTCTCGGGGAAACTGGACAGTTTTCCTCTGGCGATCCTTGTTATACAGTAGGAGCAGTTTCCGAGACATCCCTGAGCTATGGGGATGATCCCCGAACTTCCGTAGTCGGGTTCCGCGGTATATTCTCCGCAGCCGTAGTTCTCTCTGACAACGGAATCGAATTCATCGTATCTGTCGGGAGGCAGGATCACAGAATCCGGAAGACGGATCATGATCCTGTTGGGCTGGGCCTTGGCCATGCAACCTGTGACGATGACCTTCTTGCCGGCCCTCCTGAGCTCGCCCATGCGTTTGATCATCTTCTTTTCCGTAGCTTCCACTACAGTACAGGTGTTGAGAATGACTATGTCTGCATCGTCGGCACTGTCCACGGGTTCGTGACCCATGGCTTCCATGCGTTCGGCCAGCTGCCTGCCTTCACCGTAATTCATCGTGCAGCCGTAAGACTCCACAAAATATCTCATGGATCAACGTGTGGTAGGTTCTGTCGTGACCATACCGAAGGCGGTCTTTGCAGAGATGTTGGTGATTTTCACATGGATTGTGTTGCCTTTTGCGGTTCCCGGTACGATGATCAGGTAGTCCATGAGTTTTCCGACACCGTCTCCTTTCCTTCCCACATTCGTGATGGTGAGCTCGATGATGTCTCCCTCTCTGAGGTGGTTGGGGCTGTCGACCCTTGCCGCTTTCCTGACATTGATGGACCTGCGTGCACCGCAAGCTTCGCATTCAAGGATAAGTGTCCTGTCCTCTTTGACCATCTTGGTATCCGGAAGTCCGCATTCCGAGCAGATGACGTATGTCTCGGTGTAGTTCTGGATCTTATCATTGATGTTCTGAGGGTTGATCTTGGCTTTGAAGACCGCTCTGCGGCCTTCGAGGCTTCCGGGGGTTCCCAGCTCTTTCAAAAGGAACTGAAGGACATGCTGGGGATCTCTCCTGAGCTTGTCTGTGACGTCAATGAAGTTCCTGAATATCGTGATCTTTCCTTCCTGGATGATGTCCAGTTCGGGAAGTGTGAACCTTTCGTGGTTCTCGATAGTCTCGGGCAGTTCATCCTTAGCTCTGTCGAGCAAGGCCAAATAATCGTCATCAGATGCCATGGTACCGCCTTATTCTCACACTACTTATAAAAGCTTGTATGCGCACGCGACCTTATTCTCCTTATTGGGTGCCGGTCTTATCGTCCTTGAATCTGATGGCAGCGTCGATCAGACCCAGGTGTAGAGGCGACGGATTCATCGGTCTGGATCTGAATTCCGGATGGAACTGCGAAGCGACGAAGTAGGGGTGGCCTTCAAGCTCTCCGATCTCCATCCTCCTGCCGTCATCGGACTTTCCGGTGAACTTCCAGCCGGCCTCTTCCAGGCGCTGGATGTAATTCGGGTTGACCTCGTATCTGTGTCTGTGCCTTTCTGATATCACGGTCTTTCCGTACAGGTCATTCGCCTTGGATCCTTTGGCGACCATTACGGTCTGGGCACCCAGGCGCATTGTGGCTCCCATGTCCTCGATGTTCTCCTGTTCGTGCATGAGGGAGATCACCGGGTCCGGTGTTTCCGGATCGAACTCCGTACTGTTGGCCTCTTCAAGACCGAGCACATGTCTGGATATCTCCACGGTGGCGATCTGGAATCCCAGGCACACTCCCAGGAAAGGGATCCCGTTCTCACGGGCGTACTGTGCAGCGGCGATCTTTCCTTCGACCCCTCTGATACCGAATCCTCCGGGCACCAATATTCCGTCCACATCCGAAAGGAGGGATGCGGGTTCGTTATGGAGGAGATCGTCGCTGTCGATGAATTTCACCGCAGGCTTACAGCTGCGTTTCGCACCTGTGTGGGTAAGCGCTTCCAATTGACTCAGATACGAGTCCGCCAGCGCCGTGTATTTTCCGACCAGTGCTATGGTCACGGTCTTCTTCGGCTCCAATATGTTGTTGAGGAAGCTTTCCCAATCCTTCATGTTCCTCTTCGTTGTCAGAGGCTTGAGCTTCATCCTGTCTATGATGTAATCCGCAACGCCCTGGCTTTCGAGTATCAGAGGCACTTCGTATATCGAACGTGCATCCGGAGTGGATATCACTGCCTTCTCATCGACATCGCAGAACATGGCGATCTTTGCTTTGGCCGTCTGGGTAAGGGACCTGGAGCATCTCCCGATGATGATATCGGGTCCTATTCCCATTCCCATAAGCTCTTTGACGGAGTGCTGGGTAGGTTTTGTCTTTTCCTCCCCGACGGAACCCATGATGGGTATGAGGGTGGTGTGTACGAACATGATGTTCTCTCCTCTTCCGAGGTCTCTCCCCAACTGTCTGGCAGCTTCCAGGAAAGGCATGGATTCGATATCTCCCACTGTGCCGCCCAGTTCGATGATCACGACATCCGCGCCGGAATCGCGTGCCACATTGGCGATACGTCTCTTGATCTCGTCCGTTATGTGCGGTATTATCTGTACCGTCTTTCCGAGATATTCCCCGTGTCTTTCGTTCTCGATGACGCTCTTGTAGATCTTGCCGGTGGTGATGCTGTGATCGCTTCCCAGTTCAAGATCCATGAATCTTTCATAATTTCCGAGGTCCAGATCGACCTCTCCGCCGTCATTGAGGACATAGACCTCACCGTGCTCGAACGGATTCATGGTCCCGGCATCGATGTTCAGGTACGGATCGATCTTGATCGCCGATACCTTAAGTCCCCTCGCTTTCAGAAGGCGTCCTATTGAGGACGCCGTTATCCCTTTTCCCAATCCAGAAATGACTCCGCCGCTGACAAAGACCAACTTCATTCAAATCAACGGGGATAATCATATTATTTGATTATAGATAAACCTAATTATCCGACAAATGTTTCATCATTCGAAAAAATGGTAGATGTTTGATATAGAATGATGGGATGAATGCCGTATCTGTTCGGACAGTGGGAAGGATTTAATATAACGAGAACGTACCACACCCCGTTAATGCCTGTTGGTTACAGCCGTCTTCTCTGCGGTTTGTAAAAGGTGTTAAATATTAATTACTGTTAGCCCACGTTAGCGTAAAGCTAATGCTATGGGCATTCGCTTTAAATACGATAACAGTATCGTGTCGAAATACTTCAAACGAAGGTGAAAATTTGGGTAGAGGTCTAAATACCGCAAGAAAAATGAGGACCGACCGCCAGAAATTCCGCTGGCTGGACAGGGGATATAAGAAGAGAGTACTGAAACTTAGGGAGAAATCCGATCCGCTCGAGGGATCATCCCAGGCACGTGGAATTGTGCTTGAGAAGGTCGGAATCGAGGCAAAGCAGCCTAACTCCGCTATTCGTAAGTGTGTCAAAGTTCAGCTTATCAAGAACGGACGTCAGATCACGGCTTTTGCGGTCGGAGACGGAGCTATCAATTTCATAGACGAGCATGACGAGGTCATGGTCGAAGGTATCGGCGGAAGGATGGGCCGTTCATACGGAGATATTCCCGGAGTCCGTTACAAGGTAATCAAAGTCAACAATGTCGCTCTGAACGAAATGGTCAGAGGCAGAACAGACAAGCCGGTAAGGTGAATTGAATGTCAGATGAGATCGTTGCGCAGAAAGCGCTCATATTTGGAAAATACGATACGTCCGAGGTTATCGTCAACGATGGCGGATTGGCAAAATACATAGACCTCACACCCACGAATGTGCCTCACTCGGGCGGTAAGCATGCAAACAGGTGGTTCGGAAAGTCCAAGCTCAGCATCGTAGAGAGGCTGATCAACAACATAATGAGGACCGAGAAATACACCGGAAAGAAAATGAAAGCCTACAAAGCAGTCAGCGAGGCTTTCGATATCGTGGCAAAGAAGACCAAGAAGAACCCCGTTCAGGTACTGATCGAGGCTCTCGAGAACGCCGCACCCCGTGAAGAGGTCACAAGACTTCAGTTCGGTGGAATCTCCGTTCCCAAAGCAGTCGATATCTCCCCTCAGAGGAGACTTGATATCGCACTTCGTAACCTTTCAACAGGCGTTGTTGCAGCGTCCACAAAGAACAAGAAGGCAGTCTACGACGTCCTCGCAGACGAGATCCTTCTTGCCGCAAAAGGTGACATGACCTCTTTCTCCGTTGCGAAGAAAGAAGAGATCGAGCGTGTCGCGCAGTCGGCCAGATGAACTAGGTGAGTGAACATGGGCCGTAAAGAAGACAACATGAAAAAAGCGCAGCAGATCATGAAGGCTCCTGAATACATCAGGAATCTCGGAACTGCCGCTCATATCGATCACGGAAAGACAACATTCTCAGACAACCTGATCGCAGGTGCGGGAATGATGTCTGCCGACCTCGCCGGAGAACAGCGTGTTCTCGACTACGACGAGCAGGAGTCCGCAAGGGGAATCACCATCAACGCTGCAAGCGCATCGATGGTCCACACCTGTGAAGGACACGACTACCTGATCAACCTTATCGACACTCCTGGTCACGTCGACTTCGGAGGAGACGTCACAAGGGCCATGAGGGCTCTCGATGGTGTTTACATCCTCTGCTGTGCGGTCGAGGGTATCATGCCTCAGACAGAGACAGTTATCAGGCAGGCACTGAAAGAGCGTGTAAGACCCATGCTGTTCATCAATAAGGTGGACAGGATGATCGTCGAGCAGCAGGTCACCAAAGAGATGATGATCGAGAAGTTCTCCAAGATCGTTCACGAATTCAACGTGAAGGTCATGAACAACCTCCCCGCACCTCTCAACAAAGAGTGGCAGGTCAGTATCCAGGGCGGAACCGTTGCATTCGGATCCGCTTACAACAACTGGGCTATTTCCGCACCCTACATGCAGAAGACAGGTATGACATTCAGTGATATCTTCGACTACTGCGCAAGGGAAGGCGGACAGAAAGAGCTCGCAAAGAAGATCCCGCTCCACGAGGTCGTTCTCGAGATGGCCATCCATCACGTTCCGAACCCCGTAGATGCTCAGAAGATCCGTATCCCCACCATCTGGAAGGGAGATCTGGAACACGCCATCGGTAAAGAGATGATGAACTGCGATCCTAAGGGAGATGTCTCTATGATGGTAACAAAGATCATCATGGACCCCCACGCAGGAGAGGTCGCCATCGGAAGGCTGTTCTCAGGAACAGTCAGGAAAGGTATGACCCTTTACGTGTCCGGAATGCCCAACCCCCAGAGGGTTCAGACCGTCGCAATGATGGTCGGAGCAGACAGGATCCCGATCGAAGAGGCAGAGGCAGGAAACATTATCGCAGTTACCGGACTCAAGGATGCTATTGCAGGATCCACAGTTTCGACGATCAAGGACATGGAGCCTTTCGAGAGAATGTCCCACTACTCCGAGCCTGTCGTTACCAAAGCCATCGAAGCGAAGAACATGAAGGACCTCCCCAAGCTGGTCGAGGTTCTCAGGACCATCGCAAAGGCAGACCCTTCACTCAATATCGAGATCAACAACGAGACCGGCGAACACCTGCTTTCCGGTATGGGTGAACTCCACCTGGAGATCACAGAATACCGTATCGTGAACGAACAGGGTGTAGAGATCATCTCCTCACCTCCGATCGTCGTTTACCAGGAAGGCGTCAAAGGAAAGAACCCCTCGGAGTTCGAGGGTAAATCACCCAACAAGCACAACAAGTTCTACTTCCTCGTAGAGCCTCTGGAAGAATCCGTAATCGATGCTATCCGCAAAGGAGACATCGACCCAGATGCAAAGATCAAGGACCCCAAGGCCCTCGCTCACCAGCTTCAGGACCTCGGAGTATCCCAGGATGAGGCCAAAGGAGTGGTCATGTTCAAGAAGAACAATGTTCTGATCGACTGTACCAAAGGTATCCAGTACCTTCACGAGACAATGGAACTCATCAAACAGTCCTTCGAAGAGGCTATGTCGAAAGGACCTCTCGCAGCAGAGAAGGTCTCTGGCCTCAAGGTCAAGCTCATGGATGCAAAACTCCATGAGGATACGATCCACAGGGGACCCGCACAGGTCATCCCTGCGGTCAGGGACGGTATATATGGTGCGATGTGTCAGGCAGGAAGGATCCTTCTGGAGCCTATGCAGCACGTCTTCATCAGTGTACCTCCGGACTATATGGGAGGAGCGGTCAACTTGATCAACCAGCGCCGCGGTACCATCCTTGAGATGGGCCAGGACGGAGCAGACGCTACCGTATCTGCAGAATGTCCTGTCGCGGACATGTTCGGATTCGCATCCGATATCCGTGGAGCAACACAGGGCCGTGCGCTCTGGTCCACAGAGAACGCAGGTTTCAAGCAGGTTCCGCCCGAACTGCAGAAGAAGATCGTTGCGGAGATCAGGACCCGTAAGGGACTGAACCCCGAACCCTACGACGCGAGTTACTACTCGGGTCTGTAAACTTTTTATATAACCACCTTAATCGGTAGCTAAAACCTATATAAATAGGAGGAAAGAAAAATGGCAGAGAAAGAGCACATGAATCTGGTCATCATCGGACACGTCGATCACGGAAAATCCACCCTTACCGGAAGGATTCTCCTCGAAGCCGGTGCAATCGACCCCCACATAGTTGAGAAATACAAGAAAGAAGCAGAAGATAAAGGTAAAGGATCTTTCTACTTCGCATGGGTCATGGACGGCCTGAAAGAAGAGAGGGAGAGAGGAGTTACTATCGATGTAGCACACAAGAAATTCTACACCGACAAATACTACTTCACCGTCATCGACGCACCCGGACACCGTGACTTCGTTAAGAACATGATCACCGGAACATCCCAGGCAGATGCAGCAATCATCACCTGTTCCGCTATCGAGGGACCTCAGGCACAGACAAAGGAGCACGTCTTCCTTGCAACCACCCTTGGTGTCAAACAGATCATCGTCACCATCAACAAGATGGATGCAGTGAAATACGAAGAAGACAAATACAAGGCAGCTGTCGAAGCAATGATCAAGATCATGAAAATGGTCGGAATCAAGACCGATGAAGTACCCTTCATTCCCGTCTCCGCATACATGGGAGACAACATCAAGGCACTGTCCGCTAACACACCTTGGTACAAGGGACCCACTCTCTTCCAGGCACTCGACAACCTCAAGGTTCCCGAGAAGCACACAGAGAAACCCCTCAGGCTTCCTATCCAGGATGTCTACACCATCACCGGTATCGGAACTGTCCCTGTCGGACGTGTTGAGACCGGTATCCTGAAACCCAACATGACTGTCATGTTCGAGCCTTCACACGTTAAGGGAGAGATCAAATCCATCGAAGAGCACCACGAGCAACTGCCCCAGGCAGTTCCCGGAGACAACGTCGGATTCAACGTCCGTGGAGTCGCAAAGAACGATGTTAAGAGAGGAGATGTCGCAGGACCTGTTGACAACCCTCCGAGCGTTGCGAAATCATTCACAGCACAGATCGTCGTTCTGAACCACCCGTCTGTCATCACAGTCGGATACACACCTGTGTTCCACTGCCACACATGCCAGACCGCATGCAGGTTCGTTGAGCTCATCAAGACGATCGACCCCAAGTCCGGACAGGCAAAACAGGAGCACCCTGATTTCCTCAAGACCGGAGACATCGCAGTTGTCAAGGTCGAGCCCACAAAGCCCATGGTCATCGAGACCGCAAAGGACTTCCCCCCGCTCGGAAGATTTGCTATCCGTGATATGGGACAGACCGTTGCAGCCGGAATGTGCATCTCTGTTGAGAAGTCCAACTGAAGGTAATCTCACATGTCACAGCGTGCAAGAATCTCTCTAAGCGGAACCGACCCCGCAAAGGTCGACAAGGTCTGCGAACAGATCAAAGGGATCTCCCAGAGAACTGGCGTGGCCATCCGCGGCCCTGTGCCTCTTCCCACGAAGAAGCTCAAGGTCCCGTGCAGGAAAAGTCCTGACGGAGAGGGGAGCGAGACCTGGGACCGCTGGGAGATGCGTATCCACAAGAGGCTCATCGACCTCGATGCTGACGAGCGTGCCCTCAGGCAGCTCATGAGGATCGAAGTTCCCGATGGCGTCAACATCGAGATCGTTCTCCGCAGCGCATAAAACCATTTCATTTCACGGGGCTTCGGCCCCTTTTACTTTAATTATTCCGATCATTCATCGAACAGGTCTTTCTGCCGATGTAAACAGGCTTTGTGAAAATTATCTATTGCAAACATAACTATATACCGTGTGTTTCGTTTTCGCATACACGGAGTATTCACATGAAGAGTGAAGTAGTCAGAAAAGGTATGGATGCCGCACCGGCCAGGAGTCTTCTCAGGGCCGATGGATTGGTTGATGAGGACTTCGATAAGCCCTTTATCGGTATTGCAAATTCATGGAACGAGATCGTTCCGGGTCACATTCACCTGAATGAGATCGTACAGGCAGTCAAAGAGGGTATCATCGAAGCAGGCGGAAAGCCCTTCATCTTCGGTGTTCCGGCAGTCTGCGACGGTATTGCAATGGGACATGAGGGAATGAGATACTCGCTCATCTCAAGAGAGGTCATTTCAGACTGTTGTGAGGTCATGGTATTGGGCCATGCTTTTGACGGCTGGATCGGTGTCACTAACTGTGACAAGGTTACTCCCGGTATGCTCATGGCTGCCGGAAGGATGAATCTGCCTTCCATCATGGTCACCGGCGGTGCCATGGAAGCAGGAAAGAAAGATGGCAAATCATACGATCTCCAGTCTGTTTTCGAAGTACTCGGAGAATACTCTGCAGGAAAAGCAGACAAAGAGCGCGTTCATGAGGTCGAATGCATCTCATGTCCGGGAAGGGGAAGCTGTTCAGGTCTTTTCACTGCAAACACCATGGCTTGCCTTACAGAGACACTGGGAATGAGCCCAACCGGCTGCGGAACCTCGCTGGCAGTGGATAAGAAGAAACTCGATCTTGCCAGAGAGGCAGGAAAGCGTATCGTCGAACTTGTAAAGAAGAACATCAAGCCCAGGGATATCGTCAATGAGGATTCATTCCGCAATGCCATTTGTGTGGACATGGCGATCGGCGGTTCTACGAACACTGCACTTCACATTCCCGCGATCTCAAAGGATTTCGGATGTCCTGTCACACTCGATACATTCGATGAGATCTCAAGGGAGATCCCCCATATCACAAGCCTCAGGCCTGCCGGGCCTTTCACCATCCGCGATCTGGATAACGCAGGCGGAGTTCCCGCTATCCTTAACAGGCTTCAGAAATATCTCGTTGACAGGCCTACTATCAACGGTACTTCGATCATACAGATCGCCAAAGAGGCTGTTGTCAAGGACGAGAATGTCCTCAGGCCTCTCGATAACCCCTACCACAAGCAGGGCGGTATCGCAGTTCTGAAAGGAAACCTTGCACCTCTCGGATCGGTCGTCAAACAGGCAGCCGTCGACCCCAAGATGATGAAGTTCAGCGGAAAGGCCAGGCCATTCAATTCCGAGGATGAGGCAAGGGAAGCCATCGTATCTGGAAAGATCGTTTCCGGCGATGTGGTCGTTATCAGGTACGAGGGACCCAAAGGAGCTCCCGGAATGCCCGAGATGCTCTCGCCCACAAGTCTGATCATCGGAAGGGGACTCGGAGATTCGGTCGCACTGATCACCGACGGAAGGTTCTCCGGAGCTTCCAGAGGAGGAGCTATCGGACACGTATCGCCCGAAGCATATGAGAAAGGACCCATCGCGATCGTCGAGGACGGAGATATCATCGACATAGACATTCCTGAGAGGAAGCTCAATGTCAGACTTTCTGACGAAGAGATCAAAGTCCGTCTCGCGAAGGTCAAGATCGTCGAACGTCCGGTCACCGGTGTTCAGAAGAAATACAGGAAGCTCGTATCAAACGGTGCGAACGGAGCCTATCTGGATTAAACAGGAGTGGGTCCCGTCTCACAGGGCGGGATTCATTCCATTACTTTTTCTTTCATTATCTGATCTGCAATGACCAATGCGGTCATGCATTCTACAACAATAACAGCCCTCGGAACGATACACGGATCGTGTCTTCCGGTAACTGCCACCTTGTCATTGCAGTTTCTGTCCAGATCGACCGTATCCTGTTCTTTGGCTATGGATGGAGTAGGTTTGAAGACCGTACGGAAGACCATAGGTGCTCCGTCGCTCATGCCTCCGACGATCCCTCCCATGTTGTTGGTCCTGGTCCTGACCCCGTTATCGTAATAATACGGATCGTTGCTCTGAGATCCCCTCATCTTGCCGAGGCCGAATCCTTTTCCGAATTCTATTCCCTTGCATGCCGGAATTCCGAACATCGCTTTGGCAATGAGTGCGTCCAATGCATCGAACCAGATCCCTCCGAAACCTATGGGGAGCCCCTCAGTGATACAGGTCACCGTACCTCCGACGCTGTCGCCGTCGTTTCCGGCGGCTACAATGTCTCCGTACATCTTCTTATCAAGGTCTTCCGTGCACGATCTGGTGGGGTAAACGCGTGATCCTCTGGCCTCTTCGAAGCTTCTGTCATCTTTATCTTCGATGTTTCCGATCGATGATGTATATGCCGCGGTCTCGATACCGAATGATCTGTTGAACTGTTCGCAGATGTTGCCTGCGGCGACAATGGCCACTGTAAGCCTTCCGGAGAACTGTCCGCCGCCGCGGATATCATGTTCCGGGAACTTGACCAGTGCCGGCAGATCTGCATGACCGGGCCTGGGCGTCGTGCTGAATTTGAGATATTTCGAGCCGTCCGTGTTCTTGTTCCTAATGATTATAAGGAGAGGATTTCCGTCGGTCTTTCCGTCGGTCAGTCCCTGTACGATCTCTACCTTGTCATCTTCGGCCCTGGGCGTTCCGATCTTGGCCACAGGCTTCCTGAGTGCCACTGCTTCCGCTATTTCGGTCTCGTCGATTCTGACTCCTGCCGGAAGTCCTTCAAGGATACCGCCGACGCAGTCTGCATGACTCTTTCCGAATAGGTCGAATCTGATCTTCTCGCCGAATTGATACATATTCACACTTCAATGTTCATTCCGATGCTCTTCATGTCTTCCGGGAAGTCCGGATATGATATGGAGTAGCAGTCGGCATTCTCTATTACGACCGGGTTGTTGCATACGATAGATGCAATTGCCGCAGACATCATGATCCTGTGATCGTTGAAACTGTCCACGGTCCCGCCGGCGAGTCTCTCTTTTCCGTGTATGATGCAACCGTCATCGGTCTCTTCGATGTCTGCACCGAGGGCCTTGAGCATTGTCACCGTGGTCTTGATACGGTCGCTTTCCTTGAGTCTGAGCTGAGGCGCGCCCTTGAGGGTGCTTGTTCCTTTTGCCGTGCTCAGAAGTACGGCCACGATCGGGAACAGATCGGGAGTGTTTCCCATGTCCAGGGTCTGTGCCCTGATCTGGCCTTTCGAAACGGTGATGTCGCTGCCGGAGAGGTGTATGTCTGCTCCGCAGGTCTTCAGGATATCTACTATACGGCGGTCTCCCTGAGGATCGGTCATATCAATGTCGGTGACCGTGACATTGTCTCCGTTGAGCGCTCCGCCGACAAGGGCGAATGCGGCGGATGAGAAATCGGCCGGGACATGGTAGCTGAAAGGCAGATATCCTGATCCGCCTCTGACCGTGAATGTGTTCTTCTTTCTCTTGCTGTGGGCTCCTGCCTTCTTCATCATTTCCTGAGTAAGGTCGAGATAGGGATCCGAAATGAGGTCACCGTGTGCAACGAGTTCCGTATCATTCTCTAGCATGGGTGCAGTTATGAGAATGGCCGTGAGGAACTGTGAACTGACGGAACCGTCTATATCGATATGTCCTCCGTTGTTGGGTCCCTGGATCGTGATGGGCGGGTATCCGTCCTCGGAACCAACCTTGACCCCGGCCATGGCCAGCGAATCCAGGAGAGGTTTTATCGGTCTTTTTCTGAGGGATGCGTCACCGTCGATGGTGATCTCTTTGTCGAACATCGATGCGATGCCGGCCATGAGACGCATGGTCGTTCCGGAGTTGGCTGCATAGATTATCTCCTCGGGAGCATGCAGCTCACCTCCGTCTATGGTGACCGTTGCGCCTTCGAAACTGTTCCTTCCCTCTCCCACTGTCACCTTTGCACCCATCGCTTCGCATGCTCTGAGTGTTGCTTTGGTGTCTTCGGACAGCAGGACGTTCTCTATGACGCTGTGTCCTTTTGCCATTGCGGCAAGGAAGAATGCACGGTGGGTGTGGCTTTTGGACGGCGGGGTGGAAACACTTCCGGAAAGGCTGCCGCCCCTGAATGTCATTTTCATGATTGGATCCCTCTTGTTTTGGTTAGAATTGTATTTTTGAGACCGCTGCGGTCGATATATGCCTGGCCTCTTCCTTCGTTGAAGACCATGGCGATGGCAGGTCCGGATCCGGACATGCCCGCTCCGAGCGCTCCGTCCTGAAGTGCTTTCTCGGCAACCGAGTTGTCTACGCCGGATGCTTCGGATATGATACGTCCGTTCATGGTCATGGCATTGAGCGGATATCCGTCTGCTATTCCTATGGCGGCGCATATCTGGTTGTCCAGTGCGCGGAGGTTCTCCACATCGAGAGTGTTCTTCCTGATCTTGCGTTCGGGTACGTAGATGACCACATCGTACGTCTCGATGTCCTTGTGGACCAGAAGCTTGTTCTCCGTGTTGTTGGTTATCACCAGGCCACCGAGTTCGCAGCCGCAGGCATCGTCGAACGATCCCGTTACGGTCACCTTTGCCTTTTTGGCGCATTTGACACCGTGTTTCACAAGTTCCACAGTGTCGATCTTGTGTTTGTATTCGTCAAAGACTGCATGCAATATTGCGTTGCATGCCGAGCTTGAGCTTTTGAGTCCTCTGGAAACAGGGATCTGGGAATCGATGGTCAGTGTCCATCCGGCCGGTTCTTCCTTCTTCATGACCTTATACGCTTCTTCAACGCAGTATTCGGCCATTTTCGTGTCCTCTCCGGGGTCATTGACTATGGTCACTATTCTCTTATCTCCGCCGGGAGTGAATTCGGCCCTGGTCTCAAGTTCCACTCCGATGGTGGCTCCGATGCCCACAGGCATGGCATTGATAACAGTGATCGCTCCGTGTGAGATGCCTTTTCCAGTCATTGCAATACGCTCCTCATTATGTCGAACTGGCCGTTCCTGCCGGTCCAAAGTTCGAAAGATGCTGCTCCCTGGCCGGCAAGCATATCCTCACCTGTCGCGGTCTTAGCGCCCACGGATATTGCTTTTGACAATATAGGTGTATTCTTGCCGTATACCATATCGAACACGGTATGGTCCCTGTTCAGATGGTCGAGTCTCAACGGATAATCTCCATTGCCGTACATTCCGACAGGTGTACAGTTCACTATCAGATCATGCATCTGGACGGAAACAGAGCCGCCGGATTTGAATTCGCATCCGAATTCTTTGGCCAGCCCCCTTCCTGTTGCATCGTTCCTTCCGGTGATCGTCACACGGCAGCCCTTCTCCGTAAGGAGATAGGTGCACGCTCTGGCGGCCCCGCCGGAACCCATGATGACAGCTCTCTTTCCTTTGGGATCGAATCCCGCTCTTGACAAAGAGGTCTCGATCCCGATGATGTCTGTGTTGTATCCTTTCAGATGGCCTTCGTCGTTGACGATGGTGTTGACTGCTCCGGCCTTCTCCGCTGCCTTATCCAAACAGTCCAGCTGATCTATGATATTGTGTTTGTGCGGGATCGTGACGTTGGTCCCGCGGATATTGTACTCTCTGATGACATCCGCGGCATGGGCCAGGTCGGAGGTCTCGAATCTGAGATATGTTCCGCGTATGCCGCAATTTCTGAATGCCGCGTTCTGCATCTGAGGTGATTTGGATTTGGACAGGGGATCGCCGATTATTCCGGTGATCATGCATCCGTCGCCGAGTTCTTTCATCTCTTTTACGCTGAATTGACCGGGAGCGGTGGGCTCTCCGATGTATCCGAACGAGAACTCGTTGTTCAGGATGTCCTTTCTGATCCTTGTAACGGCCCCGAATTCACCCATTCCCAGAAGGACATGGGGTTTGCCGATCCTCTTTGATACGTTGTATATATTGTGAAGGTCGGTGAATCCTTTGACGGAGAACGCGCCTTTGCGTATGTCTCCGGTCATGGAATTCAGTTTCTCCAAGATCCGATCCTCGGACGGTGTGGCCTCATAATCATGATACGATGAGACAACACGAAGGTCCGTGACTGGACGGGGTTCCTCTCCGATATCGATCATTCCGTTGAAGTCCTTCGGCAGGATCGAGAGATCGATGCCGTTGCGGAATGTTACCAGCAGTTCCTTGTCCGGAATGTCCGGGACCTTTCCGATAAGGTCCAGTCTGATCTCTACAAGGTCGGTATCGGATAGGTCTTCCTTTCCCGTGTAGGAACTCAGTGATGCGCAGATCCTGCCGGTCATATCTCTGTGATGGTCTCGTCGATCTTCATTCCGAAGTGACGTCCGCCGTCCTCGAGCCTTGCGTAGACCTCGTCCCCGGGCTTGATCTTCGAAACGGAGATGGCGCCTTTGGGTCCGACCAGTTTGACTGTCTCTGCATTCTGGAGGATCGTGGTGTACTTTCCTTTTCCGTCCGTAGCCTCAAGAATAAGAAGAGGCCTCTGTTCGATCTTGCATCTTCCGACGCTTGAAAGCCTGGTCTTTCCTTCTGCATTGACCAGGACTATCGTCTTGCCGGACCTGAGTTCGGCAAGGTAGCTGGTCTTTCCTTCGGGACCGAGGACATATGCGTGTACGGCACCGGCATTGACCCTGAAGGGTCTGGCGTTGACGTATCCGTTGTCTTCGCTTTCTGACTGTACAAGGAACAGACATGATGCTGCGGAACCGATGAGCATTCCCTCTCCGGGGTGCATCATCGTGACCGTATCGACACAGACCCTGTCTCCCATTTCGATGGGTCTGATGTCTGTGACCTTCAGAGGCGTGAGTTCCACATCGGCCGATTCCATGCAAAGGTTGGCGAACGGCCTGACCTCGTCTCCGGAACCGACCGTGACGACCACTCCGTCCACACCTTTTTCGAGGGTGGTCAGGAATGTCTTGGCCTGTTCCACATCGGATGCGCAGGCGAAGACCTTCGTATCCGTCTTGTGGAATTTGGCGATCATGTTCTCGAGGGGGATGATCGTCCATTCGGATGTTCCGAGGATGACGGCTTTGCATTTGCCGGCAAGGGCGAGTGCTTTGTCCTGGTCTTCGGGTTTTCTGAGCTCTACGTACATAGAGCCGTCGGAAAGTTTTCCGTTTTCCATGTACACGAGTTTGACGTTTCCGAAAGAGGAGAAATCCTTGTCTTCCGGCCTTACGATCGCATTTGTGATGCCGCACTCCAATGCATTGATGACGAGGTCCTTCCTGTCCTCTCTGTCATCGGGGCCGTCGGCCTTGATCCAGATCTCTTTGGACATCTGTTCACTCCAGCTGGGCGTATGCCTCTTTGGCTGTTGCGCCGTGGAGGACGATATCCGATATTGCTCTGGTCATCGCTTCCACATCGTGGTGCTGGAACACGTTGCGTCCGATGGAGACGCCGTGTCCTCCGGCCTGAAGCGAATCATAGACCATGTTGAGGATATCCATATCCGAGTTCATCTTGGGGCCGCCTGCGATGACGACCGGTGCGAGAGCTCCGTCAACCACTTTTTCGAACGATCTGACGTCCCCGGTGTAGCTGCACTTGACGATATCTGCGCCGAGTTCGGTAGCTACCCTTGCCGCATGTGCGACGACCTGGGGGTCGTATGAATCTTTGATGGTAGGTCCGCGGGGGTATGCCATGACGACCAGGGGCATTCCCCAGTCCGTGCACTGCTGTGAGACCATTCCGAGATCGGACAGCATCTTCGATTCTGTCTCGGCCCCTACGTTTATATGAACTGACACGGCATCGGCACCGACCTTGAGGCCTTCCTCGACGGTGGCGACGAGTGTCTTGCTGTTGGATGTCACTCCAATGTCCGTAGATGCGGACAGGTGCAGAATGAGTCCTATGTCACGGCCGCTTGTACGGTGACTAAAGCGGATAAGACCCTTGTGCATGAGTACAGCTGTCGCGCCGCCGTTGGCAACATCGTCTACTGTTTTCTTCATGTCGATCAATCCCTGAACGGGTCCGATCGATACGCCATGGTCCATGGGGACAATGACGCAGTTGCCTGTGTTCCTGTCCACGATCCTCTCCAATCTAATGCTTTTTCCGTACATTTTTTATCAACTCCCCGGAATGCCTCGATTCGGGCTCCGGATTCCGTGATACTAGACCCGATTCTTGCGAAAGATATATATTTATTGCCAGTTTCCTGGTTTCTAGTTGGGCTGGTAGATCAGCTGGAAGATCGCTTGCTTTGCAAGCAAGAAGTCGCGAGTTCAAATCTCGCCCAGTCCACTCATCTTTTTATTTCATTCATCAATGTCGTTCTTTATCGAGCTTTGATTTTTACCGAACGGTCTGTCCAGTGAAAAAATGAAACAATAGGATCCGCCGAAGCGGACCCTGAAAATGGAAAACAGGTTTCAGTCGAATTTACCGACAACTGCCTTGATACGTCTTACACCGGCAGCCGAACTCTCTTCTTTCTTGATCTTGAAGCCCTGGAGTTCTCCGGTGTGTGTGACGTGAGGTCCGCCGCAGAGTTCTGCGGAGATGTCGCCGATGATGTAGGCCTTGACGGTCTGTCCGTATTTACTGTCGAAAACTCCGATCGCACCGGACTTCTTTGCATCCTCAAGGGACATTTCCTTGCAAACGACGGGGATGTCTGCCTTGATCGCGTCATTGACGTATTTCTCGATGGCCTTCAGCTCTTCGGGGGTGAGTTTCCTGTCGAAGTTGAAGTCGAATCTCAACCTTTCTGCGGTGATGTTGCTGCCTTTCTGCCTGATATCGGGATCGATAAGGTTCCTGAGTGCGGCGTTCAGCAGGTGTGTCGCGGTGTGGAGCTTCGTGGTCTCCACGGTGTGGTCTGCCAGACCTCCTTTGAAGATCTGATCCGAGCCTGCCCTGGATTTCTCCTGGTGCTCTTTGAATCTGTTGTTGAAGTCGTTGATATCGACGGTAAGTCCTTTTTCCTGTGCGAGCTCCTGTGTGAGTTCCACGGGGAATCCGAATGTGTCGTACAGTTTGAACACAAGTTCTCCGTTGAGGACCTTGGAATCTCCGTTCTCGGCAAGCATCTCATCGAATCTTCTGAGACCTTTTGCGAGGGTCTTGTGGAATTTCTCTTCCTCGGCGGTCAGTTTCTCGTAGATCTCCTTCTCGTTCTGTTTGAGCTCGGGATAGGCTGCGGAGTAATCTCTGACGATTATCTCTGCGATCTGCTGCATGTAGACTCCGTCGAAACCGAGTTTGGACATGTATCTGCTGGCCCTTCTGACGAGTCTTCTGAGGATGTATCCCTGTCCCATCTTGGCCGGGACGACGCCGTCGCCCAGAAGGAATGTTGCGGCTCTGAGGTGGTCCGCGATGATCCTGAATGAGCGCATATCGTCGGCGTATTTCTTTCCGGAGATCTCTTCGACCTTCCTGATGATCGGCTGGAAGAGTTCGGTGTCGTACACTGTCTCTTTGCCGTTGATGATACGGAGTACCCTCTCGAGGCCCATTCCGGTATCGACATTCTTCTGTTTCAGGGGTGAGAATTTGCCGTCTGCATCCTTAAAGTACTGCATGAAGACGTTGTTCCATATCTCTGTGTACTTTCCGCAGTGGCAGGAAGGTCCGCAGGCATCGCAGCATTTGGGGCGTCCGTCATCGAAGAAGATCTCGGTGTCCGGTCCGCAGGGTCCGGTCTGTCCGGCAGGTCCCCACCAGTTGTCCTTCCTTCCGTAGAAGAAGATCTGGTCGTCTTTCAGACCGTGACTCTTCCAGAGTTCTGCGGTCTCCGTATCCTTCGGTATGCCGTCCTCTCCTGCGAAAGCAGTGACTGCGAGGTGGTCTACCGGTATCTTCAGTACGGTCTGGAGAAGATCGAAACTGTATTGGATCGATTCCTTTTTGAAATAATCGCCGAGAGACCAGTTTCCGAGCATCTCGAAGAAGGTCAGGTGGCTTGCGTCGCCCACCTCATCGATATCTCCGGTCCTGACGCACTTCTGGAAATCGACCAATCTGGTGCCTTCCGGATGTTTCTCACCCAGGAGGTAGGGTACCAGCGGGTGCATTCCTGCTGTCGTGAACAATACTGTGGGATCGTTCTCGGGGATGAGCGATGCCGACCTGATATAGGCGTGGCCCCTCTCCTTGAAGAAATTAACATATGCTTCTCTGAGTTCTTGAGCGTCCATTGTGTACACTCCAAATATGATTCTTTGTGATATCCTTCTCATTTAAATATGCTATGAGGGGATGAGAAAGAGGTGACGGCTGGGTCAGAGAGCCATCAGGGCGTCTTCGACCTTGCCGTTGAATATCGAGACCGACACTTTTTCTGAGCGGAGCAGTTTCTCCGGCAGGGGGCCGATCTCGCCTACGATCACCGTTCCGCAGTCTTCCAGTCTTTCTACTACAGACTGCAGATGCGAGCGATGGTCGCGGCCGGATACCTGGAAGTCGGTGTTGATGAATATGGTCTTGCTGAATGCATATTCGTCATTCTTTTTGACGTATACGTCGAATCTCTTGCTGTTTCCGAATCCCGAATCGACGGATATCCCGTCCGAAGTGGCAACAGCTACTTTGTCGGCATCTCTGTCAATGGTCACCATGGAAGTCGGGTCGGCCATGGGTCCGCAGGCCGTTCTGCAGGATCCGAAGTGTGCGAACTCGCCGGAACGGTCGTTATCCAGCATGCCGATGGCATCTGCGCGGCATTGTCTGCAGTGGCGCATGATCTTCGCATCGAGAGAACAGTTGTCCATGAGTTCTTTCCTTTCTTCGGCTGTAGGCGCGCGCATATTCTCGAACTTCGTCCCCTCGACAGGGATAAGCGGGAGGATATTGACGATATAAGCCCCGTATTTCTTGACAGCCTTCACAAGAGTGGGTATATGGTCCGTATTGATCCCCGGCACCATTACGATATTGATCTTGACCAGCATTCCGAGTTCGGCGCATTTCCTGATGCCTTCGGACTGCCTGTCTTCCAGTATCTTCGCTCCTTCTTCGCCGTCATATCTCTTTCCGTCCAGGATGACGTGGCTGTAGATCTTCGCGCCGATCTTGGGATCGCACGCGTTCATGGTAACCGTGATGAATCTGACGCCCAGATCGTAGAGCCTTTGTGCATTCTCGGGGAGTTTCAGTCCGTTCGTGGAAACACATAATGTGAGGTCCGGGAATCTGTCTTTCAAAATGGCCAGAGTTTCGAACGTTTCCTCATTGGCGAGCGGATCTCCGGGTCCGGCAATACCGATGACACTGAGATTGGGGATCCTTTCCTTGACATACGCGACCTTCTCTGCCGCTTCTTGCGGGGTAAGGACCTCGCTTGTTACGCCGGGACGCGATTCGTTGCTGCAATCATACTTTCTATTACAGTAATTACATTGAATATTACAGCGCGGCGCGATGGGAAGATGCATTCTCGCAAATTCACGGTGTGCTTTCTCATTATAGCACGGGTGCGATTCCAAAGCGTCCCTCAGTTTATCTTCTGCGGTCATCGCCCCCTCATTGCCTCTTACTTATATTATTATTATTACATAGTAACTATTGACAAAGGGATAAGCTCAATACGGTTGACGTTATTCGGGGCCTCATGGTAGATGATCCGAGGAACATCGAGGGTATTCTCGCAGAGATCAACAGCAATATGCCCGTGAATCGCAGGACCCTTTTGGATTATCTCGAGAACGGCGATTACACATATCGCACGCGCAGCGGCGTTACCGGGTCGTTCGGTCCCGAAGGGATCGAATATCTGGATTCGATATGCACGGAAGCGGAGAAGATGACGCTGCGTCTGCCGATATTCATTTCTACGGATGTGATGTCGGAATCCGGCGCATGGAAGGTAGATGGGCGCACGGAGGCGAAAGTTATCGCCAAGATCTTGGGAAAGACCATGCACCGTGATGACCAAATACAAATATACTACCCCGATCTTGTAGAATTGAAGAAAAAAATACCGGATCTGACCGTTATTCTGTTTCTTCCGTGACTGTCTGAAAAGAACGTCAGAAAACTTTAAATATAAATCGTGTGTACAGGGGTTTGCGCGATGTGTGGCATCGTGTGGTTCCTGCCTGAAAAGGCAGAGAATTGATACGATGCGAACATTGTTCGTAACGATTTCGCCTGGTGCGCTGGTAAGATTTATATATCACCTGTGCATCGGGAGTACTCGCCGAGTCCATTTGGACCGGTGGATAAGAATCATGCACCCGGGCAGAGGTCCTGTTTCGGGGAAGAGGTGGAGGGCTCCGTTAATGGAGGATGAGTGCGGATACAGCCCCATGATCACCGATCATACGCAACCTGGACGTGTGCTAGATCATACGCCAGCGGCGATGCTACGCTGCATGGGGAATGGTTCGGCTAGAGCGCTGAAGAAGGTCGTGTCAAGCTGCGAAATGCGTCGGGTAGGCGCAAGAAACCTATGATCCGATGATGACCTAATGGGACTTCCTATTCTTCGGAATAATCAGTAATGATTGGGAACGCGGGGGATTGAAGCATCTTAGTACCCGCAGGAAAAGAAATCAACAGAGATACCGTCAGTAAAGGCGATCGAACGCGGTATAGGACAAACTGAATCCCTTAATGAAAGTTAAGGGAGATGTGGTGTTATAGACTCATTTATTCCTAAGTTGCAATATTCAAAGTTTTCTGGAAAGAAACGCCATAGAGGGTGATAGCCCCTTAGAAGAAAGGCAATATGGAAATTTTTGATGTTCTCGAGTAACATGTGTTGGATATCACGTGTGAATTTGGGAGACATTCGCTTCCAATCCTAAATACGTCTCTAGTCCGATAGTGTATTAGTAGCGTGAGCGAAAACTGAAAAGTACCCTTAACGGGAGATGAAAAGACCTGAAACCATGCAGTCAAAGATTTATATAGCATCAAAGGGAAGAAACCATTTTTGGTGGACCAGTGTTATATTGTTCGTTTAGAAAAACGATCCAGGGAGTTCTGGTCATTGGCGAGGTTAACCATTCAATTGGGAAGCCGAAGGGAAACCGATTGTTCGCAGTTTTTAACGAGGAACAACGTGTGCTCGCGTGGAGTCAATGGTGCGGATACCCGAAGCCGGTCGATCTATGCTTGAGCAGGATGAAGCCTCTCGAAGGGGAGGTGGAGGTCCGAACCAGTACTGATGTGCAAATCGTTTGGATGACTTGAGCATAGGGGTGAAAGGCCAATCTAGGCCGGAAATAGCTGGTTCCCCCTGAAACTAGTCGCAGCTAGACCTCGATCGAGGTAGAATGTGAGGTAGAGCACCGATTGGGTGCTTAGGGAAAGAAATTTCTCGGCATCCTGTCAAACTCCGAACTTGCGTTCACCGTAGACGTCGGGTGCAAGGCCATCCGGGGTAAGCTTGGTGGCCATAAGGGAAACAACCCAGACTATAGTTAAGGTCCCTAAATTTCGGTCAAGTGTAATATGAAATGGCGTCGGTAGTCTAAAACAACCGGGAGGTGGGCT
>Ga0172377_10001399_pt1 | contig 24269 bp, 21 predicted proteins | sample Pumphouse3metaG_FD_119749 | JGI IMG/M metagenome (GOLD analysis project Ga0172377, IMG submission 119749) | Leachate microbial communities from a municipal landfill in Southern Ontario, Canada - Pumphouse #3 metaG | ecosystem: Engineered > Solid waste > Landfill > Unclassified | place: Canada... | reverse complement strand
AGAGTCCGGAATGAACGAGAGACGTTTTTCCGCTCTGCAACTGCAGCATGGCACGTGCATCCTCCGCGTTCAGGGGTTTTTCGAGCAGTGTGCCGTCGGCAGCCACCACGAACGTGTCGCACCCGACGATCCACGCATCCGGATGAACGGCACGAGCGCGTTCCGCCTTCTGCCGCGCGAAGAACTGCGCCCGCTCCACGGGATCGCAATGCGTCACATCGCTCTCATCTTCCACGCCCGTCACGTACACATCGAACGGGATCTTCAATCCCATGAGAAGCTGCTTCCTCTGTGGACTCGCCGAAGCCAGCACGATTTTGCGCTGCATACGTGCATTGTAACGCACATGCACAGAGTATTCCGAGCCTCTCCCGACTTCCCTTACCGTTCGACCGGAACGGTCATCTTAATGCGATCCATGAGCGTGGAGGGCGTGGATGATTCCTGCCGCACCCGATTGAGCTGCAGATCATTCATGAGACCTGTGGGCATCTCCTGTTGCTCATCCACGAGCGAAGTGCAGAGCAGATACAGCGCCTGCGGGAGCTTTTTGGAACAGTACTTGATACGAACGGCGCGACGCATAGCCAGCCGCTCGGAAGGATTGAGATCCTGAATAGTGAGTGCAGCTTCGTGAACAGAAACGGAAGAGGAGGAAGATGTCGTTTCCTCACCAATCGCAGGAATCGGATCTTTCATCTCAATGGCACGTTGCACGGCAACGATGCGCGCCATGTCGTTGATGGTCGGACAACCCGTGTTCTCGTAGTACTGGCTCTGACGGGCAAGGCACTCCTTCTGCACGATGGTATACGCCTCGCACACGGCAGTCGGCTCTTCGCCCTCCCGTCCACACCGCGCATTGAGGCGCGTGAGTGCGCGACGCGTCGCCTTGAGTTCCGCCTGGTTCCCGAACGCCTGATTCTGCAACGTCCCGCTGTAATGCCCGTCACTGAGATACGCCGTGGCCAATGGCACAACGACGGCAACGGTGAGAACGCCTGTGGAGAGATAGACGGAGAGCCGGCAGCGCTTCATAGAGGAGAGGGAAGGAATCTCTCCAGTATAGCAAAAAATGCCTTTTACTGCAATCCTACGGCCTTTCGGACCCTCTCCATGGTTTTCGCCGCAATGGCACGCGCGCGTTCGGCACCCCCCCGCGTCACCTCCTCTACGAGACCGGGTGAGCGCGCGAGATCTGCTCGCTTGGCCCGCTGAGCGGCAAAGTGTTCCAGATATGCCCCAAGGAGCATCTTCTTGGCCTCGCCATAGCCCAACCCTCCGGCGCGGTACTGCGCTGCCAGCGTCTTGGCCTCGGCAGCCGAGAGGAAGAGTTTGTGCAGCTGGAAGACGGTGCACGTGTCCGGATCCTTGGGCTCAGCCACTCCTTTGGAATCGGTGACGATGCCCATGATGGCCTTGGAAACCGTCTTCTCGTCGCCAAAGAGCGGAATGGTATTACCGTAACTCTTGCTCATCTTCTGGCCGTCCGTTCCCGGCACCACGGCGACTTCCGCACGGATCACCGGCTCGGGAACGACCAGCGTGTCTTTGCCGAATGCCGTATTGAACTTGATGGCGAGATCGCGCGCGATCTCCAGGTGCTGTTTCTGATCGCGGCCGACCGGCACATGTGTGGCGTCGTAGAGGAGGATATCCGCCGCCATGAGCACGGGATAGGTGAAGAGCCCCACACTCGCCGCAATCCCCTTCTGCACCTTCTCCTTGTAACTCACGGCACGCTCCAGGAGACCCATGGGCGCGACGGTCGACAGGATCCAGCTGAGCTCCGTATGTTCGGGCACGTCGGATTGGAAGAAGAGAATGGCCTTCTCCGGGTCGAATCCGCAGGCGAGGTAGTCGAGGATGATGTCCTGCCGGGAGCGCCTCAGTGCCGCAGGATCCTGCACGGACGTGAGGGCATGCAGATCCGCCACGAAGAAAATGCTCTCTCCGGCCTTCCCCTGCTGCTCCAGATTCGGCTTGATGGAACCGAAGTAGTTGCCGAGGTGGAGTGATCCGGAAGGCTGGATACCGGAGAGAACGCGGAGATGCCGTGAAGGCGCAGGCATGGAAGAATGATAGATGCAAACAGTGGAATGGAAAATGAAAAATGGAAGCATGAGAACATGCCCCCGCAACGATTGAACGTCACGGGGGCGGTCTGGCCGTGCAGACCTCATCATCATCCCCTCCCCCAGTACAACCTCTGCATGAACTTCTGGATTTCATGGTCCTTCAGCAGGGACTCCCTGCCGCGGATGACCGTGGCATGGCCATCCCGACTGAGAGTGAGCTTGGTGAAGGGAAGCGTTTTCCCCGGAATGGCAACGCACTCCGGACGACGGTAATCGACGTACACATCGATGCCCACACTCCTGAGCACCTCCAGGACAACGGAAGGAGAGCACCCCTCCACCCTGAGATACCGACACTCCCGGCCGCTAGCAGCGTAACTACCGTCAGCGGCAATTACGAGGTCCGCGACCACGAAGTCGGTACGTAGCTGGGCGGTGTTCCTCTGCCCGAAGCAGAGCATGCCCATCACAATAACCACCAAAACAATGAACGCAAGCACAAAGAAGGCGCTGTTCGTGGACTGCTCCTCCGCTTGCTCGACGATCCTCCCCGAACGATCTTCGGTCCCCATGACACTCCTCCTCTAAAGGTCTGCTGATGCCAGAGAACGATCCCAGTGTCTCTCTTGTAGAGAAACGCTGAGCGGCTCAGTGTAGTCCCCCGCAGGAGGAGGGCAACATCAATGGCGAGCCATTTCTTGGGGAGAATTGAGCTTTTTGAGCACATCCGAGAACACCCTCGGCAGCGCAGCTTCGATTGTGAGTCGCTCCCCCGTGAGCGGGTGCGGCAATTCCAACCGCGCGGCATGGAGGAAGAACCGGTGTAACTTAAACTCACGCGTGAAGACGCGGTTGATCCCCTTGTTCCCGTACTCTTCATCGAGCAGAAGCGGATGGCCGATCGAAGCGAAGTGCCGGCGGATCTGGTGATGGCGACCTGTTTTAATATCCGCCTCCACCAGACTGGAATTGGCGAACACCTGCAGGACCCGGTAGACCGTTTCGGCGGGAACCGTCCCCTTTCCCCGTGCGGGAAGCGGCGAGCGGATGGCGCCCTGCGCCCTAGGCATCCGGCCTGCCAACAGCATCACGTACGTCTTCTTCCAGCCGGCGAATTTGGATGAAAGAACGGCATCCGCGGCCTTCTTCGTCTTGGCGAAGAGGACGACACCCGATGTCGCGAAGTCGAGACGGTGCAGCGCACGCAAGCCCGGGTAGTCCTTGCGCAAAAAATCGAGGAGCGCGAGTGTGTCGGATGCGCCGGCACCAGCCACGACGAGTTCTCCGGAGCGCTTGTTCACGGCAAGAAGATGATCGTCCTCGAAGAGGATGCGTCGATTGTCAACCACACACGGCAGCGTATCACTTTTCTGCAATCTCCGCGGTCAAATCAGGATGCAATCCGCTGCAATCCATACTCGTGACATCCGACTGCTCAACGAAACCGAGATCTAGCGTTACGAGAAGGTTGGAAATATCTGCATGAAAATATCCCGTATGCTGTTTCAGCGTTTCCGCTTCGGCGATCACCTGAGAACGCAAAGAATAATTTTCAGGGTCAGCTTGCAGACGCAAAAGTCTGGCATAAAGGCGATCTTGTTCTGGGCTGCGAGGAGAGGATGAATCCATGTTTGGAGAAAAAATGTGGGTGCAGTCTAAGGAATGCACCCTGCAAGTCAAGAAATTAAACTCGTCATTTATCGCTCCATGCAGCCATCAGGCCGCTTCACATCCGGCAGCATTTTCATGAACGTTCCGTACTCGTTGCTGGCGTTCCAGATGGTGAATCCGCAGGAACCGCTGTCGAACACGGCATCGATCTGATCCCTGAGATTCTTCTGCGTGATGCCGTATCCCTGAATCCAGGGCCGAAGCTTCCAGGATTGATCGCCCAGAAGGTCGCGGTACCCCGTGAGCGTGCGGTACACGAGGTAGTACATGCGACTGCGGGGGTGCTTGGCGGGATTGTAGTACGCGCCCTGCGCGAACGTGGAGGGATATGCCATGGGCGAGATCACGTCGAGGAGCGGAGCGAAACGCGCGATGTCCTGGCCCAGCGGCTCGAAGTTCACCGGGAAGTTCCACCCGAGGATGGCGTACGTGGAGATGCCGAGCTTGGTGTGTCCGCCCTCCTCGTCGATCACACGCCGCGCCATCTTGAGGAACTCCTCGATACGATCCGCCTTCTCCTGGCCGGTCAGGCCGACCGCAGCCAGTGAGTACTCGGTGGGGTAGCGGATGTAATCCAGGTTGATCTCGTCGATGCCGGCCTCCACCAGATTCCGGAGGATCTGCTCATTGTGCGTGAGCACCTGCGGACTGCCGGGATCCACCCATATGCCTCCCACGCTGCGGCCCGTCTTGGGATGTCTGATCTGCGTCGCGGGCAGCAACTGCGCGAGATTGGGATCCTTGAGCGCCACGAAGCGACCGATCGTCGTCACGCCGCGCTCGTGTGCCTGGGCGATGACCGTCGGAAGATCGTAGAACGGCACGATGAGATCGAGATCCTCGGCCATGGGAGCGGCCGCGGCGAAATGCACAACACCCGCTTTCACGTTGAAGATGAGTGCGGATCCGGTGAGTGCGCTCAAGCGGTCCAGGGTCTCAATGTAGTACTTCTCGTTCTTGACGCTCGTCTGGGTGAAGAACACGCCAATCTCATTCGGGACACGCGGACCGGTCACCGGTTCGGGGGATGGAACGGGGACGACTGGTTCTTCAACCGGGAGGAGGATCTCCTCAGAAGGCGGGACGGGTTCCTCGGCAGGAAGAGGAGCCTCCGGAGGGACAGGCACCGGCTGTGGCTCCTCAGGTGCGACGGGCTCTTCGGGAACAAGGGGGGGAGGCGGTTCGGCAGGAGGCGTCACTAAAGGCACCTGCTCCTCAGGAATGGAGGATACAGATGAAGAAGAAGAGGAAACGGCAGGAGGCATCACCACAGGAAGAGGCACCGGAAGAACCGGCTGATCCCCTGTGCCGTGCAACCGCTCTCCCTCCCGCTCTTCCACAACGGAACGCACGTTCCGCGGACTCAATTGAATGCGTTCAAAATTCTCCGGAGCCTGCCGGGCGAACATAGGCAAACGGTCGCCGTGCTGGAAGAGGGCGACGGATGCTCCCAATCCAAACATCAAAAATCCGGTGAAGGCGATGAGCAAAAGCATCCCGGTCCCACCACGAAAACGGACCGATGCAGCGGACGTGGAAACACCCAGAAGCTGCCCATGGAACGACTGTCTCAGGTCATTCAGCCGCTGATCGCACGTCTCAGGCATGATGGAGGATGTTTGTGTGGGTGATGTTATGCATATTATATCACTTTCCAAAAAAATATCAAGATCTCACATAGTAGAAAAAATCCATCGCGAAGCGGTGGGTGCCTCCGGCGGGCCCCACCGCTGGAGCGATACCGCTTAGGGAAAAGAGAGTCCATGAGAGAAAAACCGTAGGTTTGTCTCTCATGAATTAAATAATCGGTTCTTCAAATTTCTCCTCAATAGAGCTGATTTCGTCCTCTTTGGGCGGTTCCGCAGCTGCCTCATCCCATTTTCTGAGCATTTCCTCCACCTGCTTTTTTGGCTGGCAGTACTTCTTGCGCGATTGCGCGATGATCTCGTGCGTGTGGTCGTCTTTGGATTTCGGCACATCCACCGTGCGACCCGAGAACGCCTCGCGGATCTCCCCTTTCACGGACATCTTCACATAGAACTCGCGCACGCCCAGGTTGATGATGTCACGTTCCTTGAAGATCGGCTCGTACTCCTTCTCCAGCACCGCGGCATCCTCGGCACCCACGCGGAAGCTGATCATGGAGCCCACGTTGCCGAACACCGTCTGGCGGATGCGGGAGGAGAGCTGGCCCATGTACTGGTGCGCGATCGTGAGGTTCAGGTGGTACTTGCGCGCCTCCGACAGGATCTCGTAGAACGTGTCCGTCGCGAAGTTCTGGAATTCATCGACATAGAAGTAGAAGTCCGACCGCAGCGACTCATCCACGTTGGCGCGGCTCATGGCCGCCTGATACATCTTCGTGATGATCATGGATCCGATGAGCGAGGAGTTCTCCTCACCGAGGAGCCCCTTACTGACCTTCATGAGCAGGATCTTCTTGTTATCCATGACGTCGCGGATGTCGAACCGTGCCGTGGGCTGGCCAATGATGTTGCGGATCATGTTCGTGGCCACGAACTGACCGACCTTATTGAGGAGCGGCGTGATGGCCTCGGCATCGAACTTCTCGGACCACGCGGCGAACTCCGAGACCCAGAAGCTCTTCACCACGTTATCCTGGATGCGCGCAACGATCTTCTGGCGGTAGTTCTTGTCGTTGAGCATCTTCAGGATCGAGAGCACCGTGGTGTTGGGGCTGTCGAGGAGCGCCAGCGTGGTGTAGCGGAGCACGTGCTCCAGACGGTACGTCCAGTTGTCGCCGAAGAGCTTCTTGAAGATATCCAGGAAACCGATCGTGAGCTGCATCTTGTAGGCCTCGTCGACCTTGGCGAGCGGATTGAACGCGATGGGGAATTCCGTGTCGCCCGGATCGAACAGGATCACGTCTTCGATGCGGTTCTTGGGCACGTGCCGCAGGACGCAATCCACCAGATCCCCGTGCGGATCGAGCACGGCCACGCCCCGCCCGCGCTCCAGATCTTCCTTAATGAGGAGCTCTAAGAGCTTACTTTTGCCCACACCCGACTTCCCCACGACGTACAGGTGTCGCCGACGATCCTCCAGGCGCACGCCGAACTTCACGAAGTTGTTGTGGTAGTTCGTGATACCGAAGGTACTCACGTCCTTTTCGCCGGCGCGCGGCAGATCCTGCGGCGGATCCGATTTGCGCGCGAGCACGTGGACGATGTGGTGGACGTAATCGGAATTGGGCAGGTGATAGAGCGTGGCGACCTCCGCGGCACTCATGATGTACTTCTCCGCATGCTGCCGCTCCCTGAATTTTCGCAAGAATGAGGGTGACGCGACGGCCTTGGTGGCCGTGAAGCCGTTGATGTCCGAATCATTGAAGTGGTAGAAGCTGTTCTTCACGGCCTCGAGCTTGCGGCTGGCCTCCTCAAAATTCTTGCTCAGGTATGCACAGCGCAGAGACACGGTGAACGGCTTGGTCTTCTCCTTATCCTTCGCGGCATCGAAGCGCAGCGTCTGAATGCCCTTGCGGCCCTCCTTGCGGAGCCGGTCGCGAATGCTGAAGAAGTGCCAGAGATTGGCGAATCGGTACCGCCAGCTACGCAGGAAGTGATAGAGCGCGTCGTCCGCCTGGGGTTCCACGATGATCTGCACCCATACCTGCTCCCCGCTCTCGATCTTGCTGATAACGGAGAAGAGGCGCGACATGCTGTCCTCTTCAAACCGCGGATACATCTTGATGGGATAGATATCGGATTCCTTCAAGACGAGCTCGCAGCCAGCAAGGTGATGCTGATCCGCTTTGAAGAGATCCGTGAAATCCTTGGTCTCGCGGATCTCGGCATCGGGGAACGTGGCGTAGATCAAACCCTCGATCGTCTCCTTATATTGCTCATCGACCGTGACGTAGAAGTACGTGTACTGCTCATAGCCGAAGTACTCAAAGCTGAAACGCACCCCCGTCACGGTGTTGCGGAGGCTCACGAGCAGATCCTGGAACTTCGACTCCAGCTTCTTGTTCTCCTTGGTCCCCTGGGGCACAACGATATGGAGGTAACGCAATGTGGCCATTTAAGCCGTATTATTCAGGAATTTCCGTCTTTTGTAAAACACATTTGAGATCAATAGACCTCCTTCAAATAGCATTCCTCACAGTACACGATCTCGGGTCGGTCGGGGGCGCCCGCCCGACCTGAACGACCTTCCCTTACTAAGGGCTTAAAGATCAGTAGACTTCGGAAAGATAACACGCTTCACAGTAGACTATTTCCGGTCGTTCGGGCGGGTAGGTGGTTTCAATCCCCTTTCCGCACTTCTGGCACTTCCGGCTCCAGAGGTGGCGGGGATTGCGACGACGAATGCGCTCCAAATGACGTTCGTCAAAACACACGCGCGGCAACGGCAACCGGTGCTCGCGGTAGAACCTGAGTTCCTGAGGGATGATCTTGAAAGGTTTGCCTGTGCGCTCGCAGAGGAGAATGTGATCAACAATGTCATCCTGTACGTCCTGAATATCAGCCGGAATCTGCAGACGTGGACCCTGGTAGGCGGAAGTCTGACTCTCGGTGTCCTCACGCCACTTCCAACCCCTCTTCAGCGCCTCTCCTTCCGTGAGCGGAAAGTATTCCTGCGCCACCGTCTCGTTGTAGCCGAAAGGAGAGAGTTCGGGCGGTAGCGGCTGACCCCATTCGCCTGTTTTTTTCATATGCTCGATCATCTTCGCCCTGAGACGGTGGTACTCCTCTTCGGTGTACTGCTTATTCAGGATACAGAAACGTTTCTTCTTGAGCCCCGAACAGGCAAAGCAATCCTCGCAGTGCTGGCAGTGATCCAGATACTGGGAATTCTTGGAGTAGAAACTCACGAACGTGAACTGCGTGTTGTACTGATTGATGGTACTGATCGTCCCATAGGTGAGTTCGCAACGGTCCACCACCACGTGCCCGTCGTAGCAGTCCTTCGACTTGAAACTGAAAATCAGGTAACCGCAATCCTCCAGATCGGCGCTGTCGTAGCACTCAATACAATTCCGGCAGTGCACGACATGGTCGCCTGTCACGTTCTCATTGCCATTCCCGTCGATGTACTGATGGATCTGCTGCTGCGCCGCTTTCCGGAGAAATACATCCCGTGCGGCTGAGAGCGTTCGGTAGTTCCCCGTATTGAGCTCTTTGAGCTTCTTCTCGTACTCCTCCTTGGAGTGCTGTTCATTGAAAATGCAGTACTGCCTGTTCCGGAGCCCGAAACATCCGAAGCAATCTTTGCATCCCTTGCAATCGCTCAGGAAGTAACTATCGCGGCAATTGTGCGTCTTCTCCGAGAAAGCGAGATTGTAGGATTCCGAACAATCCACACACTCGATGCAGAGCTCGCTCTTGAAACAGTTCAGACAATCAATGCAGCTCCTGCAACTATCGATACCATAGGAGTACAGACAATCCTCGTCGTGATCCGAAACGAAGATCATGAAGCAATTCTTATCCTGTTGCGCGCCGTTGGTGTAATCACTGTTCACGTTATTGGACGTGAAGACCGAGATTTTCGGAGCGACCTTCATGAGAGCATCAAACTGCTCGAAGAACGGACGCGAGAAATCGAAATCGCGCCCGTACTCCATGGCATCCCACTTATCGGTATGCCACTCGTGCTGGTCGTAGACCTTGTACGGACTATCGGGAGCATAGACAGAGATGATCTGCTTGCCCGTGAGATCGCACGTGCGATGGTAGAGCCGCCGTTCGTTCCTCCAGGCAAATCTCCCTTTGCGACGACATGTAGGACACTGCTTCGGCAAAGGCATGGCGATCTTCTGCAGGAAGTCTTTCTCTGCGGGAGGGACGGAGAAGGCCGATTGGCAGAGAACGCAGGTGGACATGTGAAGATGGGAAAAGAGATGGTGGAAATGGTTATCTACACTGATTCTTCTTTCGCTATCATCCCCCATGCCCTGAGCACGGCAGCGGTGCCGCGTGAATCTGAACGTGCCTCCCCGATGTACTGTATGGCATCGGTAATTTGCTGCTGCTCTCCATGGGCTATAGCGTCCCTGTATAACCTGCGCAGATCTCGTTTATACATTTCAAATCGGGCTTGGAGAAAAGCAGTTTCGCCTCGTGTTCGTAATACATCGCTCAATTCATCTGTGCAGCTATAACGCACATTGTTCCAGATATAGTCGCCAACATACTCCCAAGCCTTGAAAGCCGTATTGAGCACTCTGCCAGAAGGACATTCCGGCGAATTCCCTTCCTGTGAAGCCGTAGATGGAGGAAATACTGTACCCATACAACATTGGCATAATAGTTATTACTGTAATTGAGTCAATACAGTACTTTTTCTAGTATTATCAATATCAATTAAATTCTTATTTTATTATAATATTCTCGATCTATTCTGTGTAGTAATTTTGTTACAACATCCCCAATGAAAGCATCCGACCTTCTGGATTTAGGCCTCTCCAAAGATGAAGCAAGCGTGTACCTCGCCCTCCTGGAACTGGGCGGATCGTATGTCAGTGCTATCGCCAAAAAATCAGGCGTGCACCGCGTGATCTGCTACAAGGTGCTGGAAGGACTGGTAGAGAAAGGACTCGTAAGTTCATTCCTCAAGAACAAGGTGAAACACTTCGCCGTGGAGAGTCCGCAGATCCTTGTCCGCCGCCAGCAGGAGAAGTATGAGAAGGCGAAGAAGATCCTGCCTGAGCTCCTCTCCATCACCAATGCCCTCGCCTACAAACCAAAGATCCAGTACTACGAGGGACTCGAGGGCATGAAGAATATTTTCGAGGAAACGCTCCAGGCGACCGGCGAGCACCTGGGCTACACCAACTTAGCCGAACTCCCCGCCGTCATCCCCGCCGAGTACCTCCGCGATTACGCCGCGCGCAAGACCGCACTCAGGATCAAGACGCGCATGCTCTCGCCTCACTCAGCCAAGGCACTTCAGTACCTGGAGCGCACCTACCCCAAGGGATTCGACCGGAGTCTGGTGGAAATCCTCTTCGTGAATCCCAAGCAGTTCCCCTTCGAGTACGAGATCACGATCTACGGTGACAAGGTGGCCATCCTCTCCCTCAACCCCGACGAACGCATGGGCTTGATTATCGAAAGTCCGGTCTACGCGCGCACGCAGCGTGCGGCATTCCAGCTCGCATGGCTCGGTGCAACATCGTTCGTCGCGAAGTGATCAGTACACTTCCTTCAAATAGCACTCCTCGCAATACACGATCTCCGGTCGATCTGGAGCATAGGAGGAATCGATGGTTTTCCCGCACTTCTGGCATTTCCTGCTCCAGAGGTGTCGGGGATTACGGAGGGCCATGCGCCGCTTATGCCGCTCATCGGGATGGAGATGCGGAATAGGGACAGCGAGCTGCCGGTAGAGATCCAGTTCCTGTTTGATGATCCTGAAAGGCCGTTTCGTCACTTCACAGGTCACAGCCCAGTTGAGAATATCATCAGGGATTGCATCGATCGTCTCTGGGAGCTTGCCAGCAGGAATGGTCTTTTTCACCTGCGGAATTTCATCTTTCTCCTCCCTCCATTTCCAGCCGCGCTGCAGAACTTCCTCCCTGCTGAGCGGGAAGTACTCCTGTGCCAGTGTCGTGTTGTAGGGAAAGCACGCGTACTGGACCGGGAAGTACTCGCCCCATTCCCCGGTCTTCTGCATGTGAGTGATGATCCGGCCGGCGAGTGCCTCGTACTCCTCCTTGGAATACTGCTTGTTGAAGATGCAGTACTGATTCCGCTTCATGCCCACGCATCCGAAGAGATCGGAGCAGTTCATGCAGTAGGTGCAGTACGTCAGGCGCACGTTGCTGAAGCAGTGCGACGTGAAGAGAAGATTGCGGGACTTTAATCCCCCGAACGCGCTCTCGTAGCAGAGCTCCGCATCGCCGATCTCCTGCAGGTCCAGGGAATCCTTCACAGGTTCCCAGATCTGATAACAGTACGTGCAGTCCCACATGTCGGAGGAATCGAAGCAGTGACGCGCGTGCTTGCTGTTCGTCACGTAATCACCCAGAACGTCTTCGTTGTGGACGCCGTGCATGTACTTCTGCGGGAACCGCAGACGGAAAACTTCAAATTCCTCGCGGTACTTCCGGATCGTTGTGCCGGACTGAAGAGCAACGAGTGTGCGCTCATACTCCTGTCGAGAGACCTGCTGATTGCGAATGCAGTATTCCTTGTTCTGCAGGTTACTACACAGAATGCAGTGTTTGCAGCCGATGCAGTTACTGAGGAAGAGTGAATCGCTGCAATTGGTGCAATCGCGCAGGTACTTGCAGTGGTAACACTCCACACAGTCCACGCACTCGTAGAGGAGCTCCCCTTTGCGAATGCGGAGGCAATCCATGCAGCTTTCGCAGTGATTGAGGCTGTAACTGTAGTAACAATCGCGGTTGTAGTCCGAGTCGAAGATGAGGTAACAGTTCTTGTTGTTCGTCGCGTAATTCGTGTAGTCCGCGTTCTCGTCGAATTCATAAGCGGTGTTCACGTTGTGGCGCGGAACTAAGAGGAGGAGCTCGTTGTACTGTTCAAAGAACGGACGTGAGAAATCAAAGTCGCGCCCGTACTGAAGCGGATCATACCGATCCGTCCACCAGACTTTCTGTTTGTAGACGGGATACGGATCGGAAGGATGGTAATTCGATACCATTTCTTCCCCCGTGAGCCCGCATTTCCTCTTGTAGAGGTGCATCTGGTTCGCCTGCGCGACCCGGCGCTGCTGGCGACACGGCGGACAGTGTGTCGGGGAAGGAATGGGATATGTCTTCCCCGCAAAGAGGGGGGCGACTTTCTCCCGGAACGCGTCTTCATCCGGAGTCACGGTGAAACGCTGGCCGCAACTGACACAGGATTTTTCCATGCCGAGATTGTGCCGGTGATTTGCCGATTCCACAAACAATATCATGCTTATGTAATCACTTTTTGGCTACAGATAAACAAAATTTGCTGCCGATTTTTTCGGCAAAAAGCGCTATACTGATTGTATGTTCGAACAAATATTGATGGAGAACGGCTTCAGTCCGAAAGAGGCCTCTCTGTATCTGGCCGTCTTGGAAGCCGGCGAGACCACGCTGGCGCACGCTGCGGAAAAATCCCGTCTCAAACGATCGACGGTCTACAGCCTGGTCGAAGATCTGCGACAGCGCGGACTCCTGGCTGAGACAAAGCGGAACGGCATCGCCTACATTTCCGCACTGTCCCCGCGCCTGCTCATCGAGCGCTTTGAACATGCCGCCGAAACGGCGAAGAACGTGCTCCCCCAACTCATGAATCTGGCCTACTCCTCTCCGGTCAAGCCGCGCATCCGTTTCTACGAAGGGCTCGAGGGGATTCAGGAAATCCTCTTTGACGCCGCCTGCTGCAAAGAGGACTACATCGGCTTTACGGATTACGACCTGATGCCGAAAGACATGTACCGTTTCATCCGGAAAAAAATCGCCCCGCTACGGGAGAAGAACGGGATCCGCCTACGGCTGATCATTCCAGACAATGAAACGAATCGCCGGATCGGCCGTGAGTACCAGCATCAGGTGGAACATCGGCTCGTGCAGTTTCCCTCGCGACACAATCACATCGAAATTCTCCTCTACCGCGAGAATAAGATCGGTTTCCTGTCCTTCGTCCGCGGAGAAATGTTCGGCGTGGTGATCGATTCGGAGGGCATCTACGTGACGCTCCGCGATCTCTTCACGTTGGTCTGGAACCAGGCGGAACCAAGCAGAGAGGTTCAATAGACCTCTTTCAGGTAGCACTGCTCGCAATAGACTTTCTCTGGTCGGTCGGGAGCATAGGTGGTCTCGATCCCCTTCTCGCACTTCGCGCACGTGCGGCTCCAGAGCTTGTGCGGATTCAAAAGCGCCATACGACATCGGTGGCGTTCATCGGGATGGAAACGCGGCAAGGGAAGATGCATCCGCCGGTAGGAATCCAGCTCGCGCTTGTTGATGAGGAACGGTCGCTGCGTCGCCTTGCACTGAATGGCCCACTGAAGCACATCGTCGGGAATTTCATTGATACCGTCCGGTAACCGATCAGCAGGAATAATCTTCTGCACCTGCGGAACCTCCTCCTCGCGCTCTCTCCACCGGAACCCACGTGCAAGTGCGTCTTTCTTGGAAAGCGGGTAGTAATCCTGTGCGATCGTCTCGTTGTAGCCGATCGGAGATTCCTGCGCGGGGAAAAACTCGCCCCACTCATTGTCTGCCTTCATCCGTTCGATAATCTTGGGAATCAGTCGGTTGTATTCCTGCTCCGAGTACTGCTTGTTCAGAATGCAGTACTCCGCGCGCTTGAGCCCTGCACAGCCGAACAGATGATGACTGGCGAAGCATTCGAAGCTATACAACACATCACTGCTTCCGCCCCAAATCAATTTGGAGAAACTGACGCGCACCACACCGTGACCGATCCCTTCGCACTCGTAGCACAATTCGTTCATTCCAACCCCACCATAGTTGCTGATATCTCTGCAATCTTTGAGATTGAGACACCGACAGCAATGACTGCAATCCTCCAGATCCTCGCAGTCATAGCACTGCAATGCATTCTTACTCCGGGATACGTAGTTCCCCGTGACACGCTGATTCTGCACACCCTCGTAGGATCGACATGGGAATCCAACAATGAACTGTTCCCAGCGCTTCCGCAGATCCTCGTACATGGAGTACCCGCCTCTCTGCAGAGAACGCTCCTGCTCCTCGTAGGCTGCCTGCGTCAGCTGCTCATTGAAAACACAGTACTGCTTCTGGTGCAGATTGACACATCCGATGCAGTTGCGGCATCCGCTGCAGCTCTTGAGGAACCAGCTCGATGCGCAGTTGACACAGTCGCGGCCTCCGATGAGGGCATAGCAATCGGTGCAGTTAATGCAATGCGCGCAGAGCTCGCAGCGGTGAACATGGTAACCATCGATGCAACTTTTGCAGAAATGAACGTGCGTGCCGTACTCACAATCCTCATTGTGATTGGATGAAAAGAGCAGGTAACAGTTTCTGTTGTACGAAGCGCAATTCGTGTACTGCGCATTCACATTCTCACCCTGCTGGATGCGAGCCATCTTGGGGACTGCACGGGCGAGAGTGAGGAACTGTGCAAGGAAAGAGCGGGAGAAATCCACATCCACTCCGTACTCTTTCGCGTCCCAATCGTCGCTCCACCAGAAGGCATTGTCGTAAACGGGAAACGGAACATCAGGCCGGTACATGGAAACCATCTCCCTGCCCGTGCGGCTGCACGCGCGGCGATGGAGGCTCCATTCGTTTCGCCAGGCGTAACGCCGAATCTCCCGACAGGAGGGGCAGAGCAAAGGCGGCGGGACCGCGAGGGTCCGTCCGGCGAGCACTGGAGCCACCCGCTGGAGGAAATCGATATCCTCCTGCGTGACGTCAAATGCCCGCTTGCACCAGGTGTTAGCGCAGGTTTTCTGCATCGCGAACTAGTATACCTCTTTCAGGTAACACTCCTCGCAATACACTTTCTCGGGTCGCTCGGGGCTGTAGGTCGTTTCGATCCCCTTTCCGCACTTCTGGCATTTCCTGCTCCAGAGATGGCGGGGATTGCGGAGCGCAAACCGTTCTCGCTGACGCTGCACAAAACACTTGCGAGGAAGAGGCAGCTTCATATCTCGGTAGAACTTGTACTCCTGCGGAATGATCTTGAAGAGCTTTCCCGTTTCCTCGCAGCGCAGAATTTTGGTGCAGATGGATTCGTCGGTCTCGCGTATGTCATCGGGAATCGGAATCTGCGGTCCGAGATAGTTCTCCTCTTTCTCTTCGCCAGCTTGCTCCTTCCATTTCCAGCCGCGCGCAATGGCCTGCTCCTCGGTAAGCGGAAAGTACTCCTGTGCGATGGTTTCGTTGTAGCCGAATGGACTCAAAGCTCTCGGGAAGAATTGTCCCCACTCGCCGGATTGCTTCATCTGCGTAATGACCTTTTGCAGCAGTGACCGGTACTCCTGTTCCGTATATTGCTTGTTCAGGACACAGTACTGCTTGTTCTTGAGCCCCACGCAGCCCAAGCAATCCTTGCATCCATAGCAGTTGTCGCAGTAGTAGAGATTGGCGCAGTCGGTCTGGCAGGTGTGACAGCCGATGCAGCGGTAGTTCCTCCCGATCGTGAGGCACTGGTAGCAGAGTTCCGCGTGCGCACCGGAGAAATTGCAATCCGCACAGTCCTTGAAGCTCTCGAGTGTCGCGCCGTACAGACAGTCCTCGCAGTTCTTGAGGTCATAGCCTTCGTGAATATTGCGGCAATTGTAGAGGTAGTCTCCGGTCACGTTCTCGCAATTGAATCCGTGGTAGTTCTTCACGATCTCCTTCCCAACCAATGCATCCACCTTCTTTTTTGCGAGAGCAATCGTTCGGATGTTGCCGGTATTGAGCTCGGCGATCTTCTTGCGGTACTCCTCCTTGCTGTGAGGAACATTGAAGATGTGGTACTCCTTGTTCTGGAGCCCCACGCAGCCGAAGCAATCGCGGCAGCCCGTGCAGTGGACGAGGAACATCGAGGCAGAGCAGTTGTCGCAATCCCGCGAGAAGGAGAGCGAATGGCACTGCACGCAGTCGATGCACTCGTAGCAGTACTGCGAGCGGTAGGTGTAGAGGCAATCGATGCAGTTCTGCGATTGCCAGACAATATGACCGTAGGAGCAATCCTCGTTCTGCACGTTTCCGAAGACTAAGTAGCAATTCCGGCTGTCAAACGACATGTTGCAGTAATCCGTGTTCTCGCAGTTCACATTCATCACCGCCATGCGCGGCACCGTGCGGTGGAGCTGACCCACCTGTTCGAAGAACGGACGCGAGAAATCCACGGGAATGCCGTACGAAAGCGCATCCCACCCATCCCCCCACCACTCGTGCAGCTCAAAAACGGGGAATGGAACACCGCGGTCATACATGGAAATGATTTTCTTGCCCGTGCGATCGCAGGTGCGGTGGTAGAGATGGAAAAAATTACGGAACAGAAGCCGGCGCTGGCGGCGGCAATCCGGACATTCCGCAGGGTCAAGAACATCCAGTGTCCTACAGAGCTCTTGCTCCTGCGGATGGAGAGCGAACGTCATGCCGCAATGGACACACGTTCTATCCATGGATGGAACGGAGAACATGGCTACATGAAGACAGGAAACCATTTGTCCATCCAGAATCTTTTTGGAGCGTTGCCACGGAACAAAAAACGCGGGTACGATGACCGCCCGTGCCCAAGAAGCATTCTCGCACCGGCATCACTTCTGTCGTTCTTTTGGACCACATGCGGGGAATGGAGGGCAGGCTCATACAACACATCGACAGCGTGAAAAGCGAGCTAACCGTTCGTATGGATCGTCTGGCAGACAAAGTAGGCCGCATACACGTTAATCTCTCCACCCAGATCGATGGCATCGATCGCCGTCTGGATGACCTGGAAGTCATACAAGTGCCGAAATTGAAAAAAGCGGTCGGCATGCACTAGTACACGGTAGAGAGGTAGCACTCCTCGCAATAGACGATCTCCGGTCGCTCGGGCGCATACGTCGTCTCGATCCCCTTGCCGCACTTCTGACATTTTCGACTCCAGAGCTTGCGGGGATTCCTCAGTGCCATGCGCTCCTTGTGGCGCTGATCGGGACATTTGCGAGGGATCGGGATGCCCATTGTGCGGTAGAACTGGAGTTCTTGCGGGATGATTTTGTAAGGCTTCCCCGTAATGGAACAACGGAGGATCTGTCGTGTGACATCGTCACCAACTTCTGAAATGTGTTCGGAGATTTCCACAGCGGGACCGAAGTACTGTTCCTGTGACTGAGACTCTTCAAACCACTTCCACCCCCTTCCCAATGCATCCTTCTTCGTCAGCGGAAAGTACTCGTGCGCAAGTGATTCGTTATACCCAAAAGGAGAGAGGGCTGGATCGAAATAGAGACCCCATTCCCCGCTCTGCCGCATATGTTCGATCATTTTCGGAACGAATTCTTCATACTCCTCCTTTGTGTACTGCCTATTGAGAATGCAGTACGAATGCTTCTTGAGCCCACTGCAGCCGAAGCAGTGGTGACTATTCAGACAATTCATGCAGTAGAGCATGTCCTTGCAGTACCACACGAACATCCCGCAGATGTTCTGATAATTCTTCTCCAAATTGCAGCAGTTGTACTGCATCTCGCAGTTATCACAGAAATTGCAGTCCCGACAGTCACGGCTCTTCTCGCCGATGAGACAATGGCTGCAATCCTGGGAATGCTTAAACGTGAAACAGTCGGTGCAGTCGCGACACTCCAGGAGTTGATCACCCGTCGATCCCTCCGATTGGATAATCTGAGCAAAACGGTGCGGAACACGCAGATGGAGCTTGAAGATATCTTGCTGAACAGCGGATGAAGGAATCACTCCCAGTGCCTGCACTTTCTCGCGGTACTCCTGCTCGGAAAATGGCGTGTTGTAGATGTGAAACTTCTTGTTGCGCAGTCCCGCGCAGCCGTAACAATGCTGACATCCCGTGCAATCAATGCAGTGGAGTAGATCGGAGGAATTCTGACAGTTGCGACAGGAGACGCAATCATAGAGCATGTGAGATTCCGAGCACTCATAGCATCGTTGGCAGCGAATGAGATCGTAACAATCGACACAATCGGAGGAATAGAAAACACGGTAGGAGTAGAGACAATCCTCCGCACCCAAACCTCCCACGACCAGATAGCAGTTGCGATTTTCAGCAGAATAGTTGGTGTACTCACAGTTTTCGCTGTTGGCATTATGGATGGCACATTTGGGCACCGCTCTATTCAGTACATCAAACTGCGTGAAAAATGATCGGCCGAAGTCATACTCCCTGCCGTATTGCAGAGGATCGAAGGCGTCACTCCACCATACTTGCTGTTCAAAGACCTTGTACGGTTTATCCGGTGAATAGACAGAGACCATCTGCTTTCCGGTGAAATCGCATTTTCGGTGATAGAGCTTCCATTCATTTCGGAATGTGAACCGGCGTTGCAGTCGGCAATCGGGACAGAGCTGAGGCGGAGGAATAAGTTCCTTCTCCCCCTGAAAAACCGGCGACACCTTCTCCAGAAACGCTAGGTCCTCCTTGGTGACCTCAAATGCCGATGAACATTGTTTGCAGGAAGGCATACAAAAAAAATGCTGGGCTTGAGACTGTGGCCGCAGCATTTGCATTCTGCGTTGTCCAGTCACTATTGTCCAACAGCTCACGGGCATAATTTCATTTTTGAGCTTATGTAAGCCAAAAATTGAGTATCAAAATCTGTAGAAAACTTTCGACAACAGTGCTACAATGAATGCGCAATGATCACGGAACTCCTGAAACTGGGACTCACGGATGAAGAGGCGAAGGTGTACATAGCCGTCGTGGAAATCAATGGCGGAGCGGTCTCCGTCATCGCGCGCAAGGCAGGGATCAATCGCGTGAGCTGCTACCACACGCTGGAAAAACTGATCAAGAGGCGCCTCTTGAGCCAGTACGACAAAGGCGGTGTGAAGTGTTTCGCACCGGAACCGCCGGAGAAATTGGAGGAGCTCGCATTCGAGAGAGTGAATATCGCCAAGTCCCTCCTCCCCCAACTCAAGTCCCTCACCGGCACGCACGGTTTCAAGCCCAAGATCCGCTTCTACGAAGGGCAGGAGGGCGTCGAACGCGTGTTCACCGAGTCGCTCGCCGCCAAAAAGGAGATCCTCGGCTACACGGACCTCAAGACCGTCACGGCATTCTTTCCGAAGTTCTTCCGCGACTACACCGCCCAGCGCCTGAAGAAAGGCATCAAGACGCGCTACCTCTCCCCCAACACCGCCGAGAGCGTGCATGTGATTGATCCGTTTCTGCCGAAGAACTACGACCCGAACCTCATCGAGATCCTCCTCGTGAACAAAGACCAATTCCCCTTCGAGAACGAGGTACTGATCTTCGGTAACACCGTCGGCATCGTCTCACTGAAGAAAGAGGAACTCTTGGGCCTTCTTGTGGAGAGCGCATCCTTTGCACGAACCATGCGCGCGGTGTTCGATCTGGCATGGCTCGGTGCAACAGCGTTCGTCGCAAAATAGCACCTCCCTCTCCCCGCGGGAGAGGGCCGGGGTGAGGGGCATTATGCTCCCGTCGTATTCTTGATGATCTGGTTCGCCGCAAGCGTCAGCGAGAGGTACGGTTTTGCCGCGTCGGTGTACTGCGCGTTCGCATGGATATTCTGCTGCTGCCAGAGCCGCGTCACCTCTGAGCAGTCCATAGCCCCGTCGTAGCCGTTATTCTTGTTTTGGACGACGCCGTTTCTGACAAGCTTGAATGTCCAGTGCAGGTGCGGACCTGTGGAGCTACCGGTATTACCGCTCAGAGCCACCGGATCGCCTTGGCTCACGGACTGCCCGTTCTTCATAATGATCTTGGAACAGTGCGCGAGGACGCTCCTGCGCGTCGGGGCATCGATCACCACGTACTTGCCATACCCAGCCGCGCCGTCATCCTTCACCGTGCAGATGCCATCGTGCGGCGCGAAGATCTTCGTTCCTTCCGGACATCCGAAATCGAATCCATTGTGACCCAGCCATCCGTACTGCGCATAGTCATCCTTGTTCTGACCGAATCCTTGTGTGACAGTCGGGATGCCGGGGAGCGGAGAGAAGATCATGGAAAGTTTTGGATCAACAAATACAAACATAACACAAACAAACAAACAACACACAACATACGGCGAGGTGGCGCGCCACGGGGGGTGAAGAGGAAGGCCCTGTCCCGGGCCAGCCGACGAGGCGGATCCGAAGCCTTGGAGGATCCGCCGAGGAGGCACAGGGCCGGGAGGAGCGGGCGTTGGCGCGCCGGCGTTTGGGCTCCACCCTTTTCGCCGGAAAAGGGTGGAAAAATCGTGCTTTACTCGATGCAGCAATCAATGACCTTCTTCACGAGCGTCCCCAATGCTCCCATGAACCCCTTCTTCTCCGTATCCTTCTTGTTGAGCGCCCCATCATCGATCTTCTTGATGTCCCCGACATTGAGCAGCTTCATATTGAGTCCCCAGAAGAGCGAGTAGAGGTTGTAGGCCTTTCCGAAGAAATCGTAGGCCTCGTCCTTTTTGCCCATCCCGAGCTGCTTGGTGCCGACTTCCATCAACCGCATGGACGCGGCGAGCAGGTGCTTCGAAATACACCACACTTCCCCTTCGTACTCCTTGATGATCTTCTTCAAGAGGGTTTTGCGCATCTCGCGCACGTCCTTGATCATGTCGTAGTACTCGGTCTTGTCGAGCTTGGCGCCCGTGAAGAAGAAGTGCTCCTCGATGCTCACGAGATTCATGATTGCAATCGTCAGATCCTGATCGGACGAGAGATCCATCTTCTCCTGCTTCTTCATGGTATCGACCTTGTCGATGAAGGCCTTGAGCTGCTCGGGAGTGGGATCGGGCATGGGATCAGAGGGTAATGAAGTAGAAGAAGAGACTGAGCAGAACAAGAGGAAAGACGGGCATCACCACTTTCTCGAAGGGGAAGTGCGCATGACCACGGCGCGCCTTGATGCGCTGGTACCATGAACCGCCGATGTAGAACGCGATGGCACCGGCGATGATACCAAGCAGGAGCTTGTCGACGCCCCAGAGCAGATGGTCGGGATGGCCCAGGATATCACTGAACGCGAACGGGAGCGGCAGCACGACGAGCACGAAGTAACCGAGTGCCGTGAGGAAATCGCGGGCGAAGAAGTGGATGTGCTTCTTCTCGAACCAGGCGATGTTCCACATGGCCATCGACACCGTCAGCCCCCCAATCCACACACCCGTCACGGAATCATCGATGCCGAACCGTTCCGAAATCCCCAACCCCACGCCCACGGCAATGGTGCAGACAGGGCAGACCGCCATCGCCTTTCCGGCGACGAGCAAGAGGAACCCACCAAAGGAAAAGAGCCGGAGAAAACGACTCATAGTTGCTGCTGGAAGTAGGCGATGATGTCTTTGTCTCCCGTCAGGCACTGTGCGCCTGTCCAGAGAAACGGAATGCCGATGTTATCGGTCGGCAGACCGCACTGTTTCGCAGCCCTCCCCATCTCACGAGCATTGCGTCTGTTGGTGTAGACCTCCTTGCGCTCAAAGCGGACCTTCTGTTCCACATTATTCTCAGTGATGAACGCATCCACTTGGGCACAGTGCGGGCAACCTGCCCCCCAGTAGAGCACAACCCCTTCCGGCAACCCTCCACCACCTGATCGGGCAACGAAGAACACCACTGTGAGAAAGACGATGACACCGACACCGCCGAGGAGCGGCTTCACCAACCAGCTGGAACGTCCGGGGGACGGGGAACCTGAGGAATCCATAGCCCCCACAGGGTACCGGTAAATCGGGCATTGTCTACCGGGAAGTGGAGGATCTCAGATATTCCCCGATCCGCCTTCTTACGCAAAATGCATGTTTTCATTCCAAAATCTGCATCTGCGACAGAAAGGAAAAATGCACATACCTCCTCCTCAGGTGGAGGTTATATCCTTGACAAGCACAAATCTGAGAAAAAATACTCCGGCATGATTACAGTCGACATCATCGGTTATCTCCTGAATTTCCTGATCGCCTGATGCAGGCGAAAGAAGTGAAGGCGAACGTATGTTAGCACAAGAGATATCATTCGCCGATGAATCCTCCCGCCTGCAGTTCGAAGAGATGCCGGTAGACCCCGCCTTTTTGCCTGAGCAGCGATGCATGCGTCCCCTCTTCGATGATCGAACCCTGATCCACCACCAGGATGCGATCCGCCTGCTTGATGGTGGAGAGACGGTGTGCGATCACGATGCTCGTACGCCCCTGCATGAGCTTGCCCAGCGCCTCCTGGATGTAGAGTTCGGAAAGGGAATCCAGACTGCTCGTCGCTTCATCCAGAACGAGAATGGGCTTGTCGGCCAGGAGTGCACGCGCAATTGCGACACGTTGACGTTCGCCGCCCGAGAGCTTCACCCCGCGCTCGCCCACCAGCGTGTCGTACTGTTTGGGGAGCAGGGCAATGAACTCATGCGCGTGTGCCGCGCGCGCGGCCTGTTCGATTTCTTCCTGCGTCGCCCCCGGTTTGCCGTAGGCGATGTTCTCCGCAATCGACCGGTGAAACAGGATGGGGTCCTGCGGCACGAGCGCGATGGCAAGCCGCAGGCTCTCCTGCGTCACCGACGCGATATCCTGACGGTCGATTTCGATCCGGCCGCCCTGAATGTCATACAGACGCAGGAGCAGCTTCACAAGCGTGCTCTTGCCCCCTCCGGAATGGCCCACCAGCGCAACGCGCTCTCCCGGAGCGATCGCAATGGAGAGATCGGAGAGTATGGGGGAGGCACCGTGTTCGTATCCGAAGCGCACGTGGTCAAAACGCACCGCGCCCTGCGTGACGACGAGCGGCGTGGCCTGCGGGATATCCTGCACGCCGAGCGGACGCTGCGCGATTTCCACCATCTCCTCCCCGCGCGAAACCGCACGGATGTACTCGCGGACATTCTGGCCGAAATCCCAGAGACGACCCCACAGCTGCCCCATGTAGAAGATGAGAATGATGAATCCTCCGGGGGTGAACCGTCCATGGTACCAGAGCCAAACGGCCACGCTGAATACGACGAGCTCGAGGGCAAGGAGCAGGAGGTACTGCACAAGCATGACACCCGTGGAGACCACCCACGAGAGCCACTGGCGCCGTTCCCACTCGACGAGAATGGTCCCATGGCGCAGGTCTTCCCGCGGCTCCGCGGCAAACGATTTCACGAGCGTATTGCCCCCGATCGCGTCCACCAGGTTCCCCGTCACCCGCGTATCCTGGGAGTCGACCCAGTTGTAGACACGCGTGAGAACGAGGTTGAGCCACACCGAGATCACCGCGTAGATGATCATGCCGAGGAACATGACGAGTGCGATGGGGAATGCGATGAGGGAGAGCACCACCATGAAACCGATCATGAGGATGATCGTCGGCAGGAAATTGAGGAACACCTTGTCGAGAATGCCCTCCACGGCATCAGTGCCCCGCGTGATCTTGCGCGATGTCGCGCCGGCAAACTGGTTCACGTGAAATCCCATTGCGTGCCGCTGCACGATGGAGAAGACGTCGGCATGCGCCAGACGCATGACTTGCGCCTCGACCTTGCCGAGGAGCAGTCCCCCACCTCGCTCCAACACGATCGCAGCCATCACGACGGCAACCCCGGTGACGAACTGACTCAGTGCAAACCAGAATGTGGGAAGATCCGGTTGCGGGGCCAGCGCGATCGCATCAATGGCTCTGCGGTAGAAAAAAGGCTGCAGGAGGAAGAATCCCGTCGAAACGACGGAGAGCAGGACGATCAGCACGAGGGACCACGTGTGGGAACGGGTATAGCGCCAGACGAAGCGCAAAACAGTGGAGTGTCGGACATGAGCCATAGCAAGGGGAATGCAGCGCAGATGAACATCCGGACCATGCGTCACGGGCGGTACGGTCTGCACGTTTCCGTACCTCCGCGCCCCGCCTGTCGCAGGACCCTGAACGCTCTCGGAGAGCGGAGAAAAGCGGATAAAGGGCTACAGGAGCTGAGGACCCCCCATCATGCTCGGAGT